>JAEEGK010005794.1_pt1 | contig 29858 bp, 23 predicted proteins | sample 8958771 | NCBI WGS metagenome assembly JAEEGK01 (sample SAMN16246547, study PRJNA631951) | gut metagenome | biome: gut microbiome; feature: rumen; material: SC-attached | host: Bos | place: Iran: Karaj | collected 2018-10 | reverse complement strand
CACTTAGGGTGCTCGGCGTCATCAATCCATTGAAGGTGGTCATCACCAACTATCCCGACGGCGAGACCGAACTTCTTGAAGCCGTCAACAATCCCGAAAACCCCGACGACGGCAAGCGCATGATACCTTTCGGCAAGGAAATCTACATCGAGCAGGAAGACTTCATGGAGAATCCGCCCAAGAAATATTTCCGCCTGAGCCCCGGCACGGAAGTGAGGTTGAGGTACGCATATTTCATCACTTGTCAGGATGTAATCAAGGACGCGGACGGCAACATCGTGGAACTCCACTGCACCTACGACCCCGCAACACGCGGCGGCGACTCGCCCGACGGACGCAAGGTGAAAGGCACCATCCACTGGGTGTCAGCAAAGGACGCTATCAAGGCCGAAGTCAGGCTTTACGACCGCCTGTTCAACAAGGAGAACCCCGACGAGGCCGAGGAAGGCAAGGATTTCCTCTCCAACCTCAATCCCGACTCGCTCACCGTCAAGGAAGCACTCGTAGAGCCGTCGCTCAAAGACGCCAAGCCGCTCGACAGCTTCCAGTTTGAGCGCATAGGCTACTTCTGCTGCGACAAGGAGTCAACGCCGGAGCATTTAGTCTTCAACAGGACCGTGACGCTCAAAGATACTTGGGCTAAGATGAACAAGTAAGAGACAATTGGAACAATTGACAATAACGAAAAAAGGACATCTCACTGCGGGGTGTCCTTTTTTTTGTAAATGACAAAAAATATTTTTATCTTTCGCCGGAATTATTAATCAAAAACAGACTGCCTTATGGCGATACCACAAAAGATAAAGCAACTCACCGAATTGGCGTTGAAAGACAAGGTCTTGACGCAGGTGGAGCGGCAGACCATAGTAAAGGCCGCGTTGGAGATGGGCGTCCCGGAACAGGAAATTGACGCCTACCTGAGCCGCGCCACCGACGAGCGCATCAGGACGATATATTCCAAGGAGGAAATGACGCACTGCCCATTCTGCGGCGCGTTGACACCATTGATTTCAGACCAATGCCTGCACTGTTACAGGGATTTGCGCGAGGTCATCAAGACTCCCACGCCACCGCCACATATATCGGGCAGGGAGGCGGACATCATCAACCGCGAAAACAAAAACACAGCATACGAGCAGCACAATTCAAAGACCTGCCCCAACTGCCGCGCCCCGTTCCCGCTCATCAGCAATGTGTGCGGATACTGCGGACACATTCTCCAGGAGCAGACCGACTCTGACCTCAATGTCAAAAACCTCATCACAAACATCAAGCAGAGCATCACAAGCCTGCAGGACGCCTTCAAAGTGTCGGCGACGGACGTGCTGATGTTCCGGATGCCGGTGCTGCTGTTTTTCCTGTCGGCATTGCTGCTGATACTTACGGCGTCATTTGATAGTCCGTGGCTCTGCACATTGTCGTTCCCCTGCGCTGCGATTGCTTTTTACATGCTTTTCAAGATGGAGAAGGACGATTCGCCCGTCACGAAGGCCGACAACGAATTTTACACCGCGCTCTACAATCAGGAGATGTACTCGCGCACATTGGCTACATTGTACGGCGACAATGCCGAGGCGCGGAAGGTTTTGCAGGATTTCAATTCAGAAATCGACATCATCAAGCAAAAGCGCAAAAAGAACCGCAACATGATTACGTACATGTTTCTGGCATTGATACTGATTGCATTTCTCCTGCCCCACGCCGACTCGAGCGCCGACACCAAATATCAGGAAAACGCCGACAAATACAAGGAAATCTACGAAATCTCCATGGCGACGCGCAAAACCATCTCCCCGCGTGAAAACATCAGCGTCTATAAGTCGTACGCCGATTACATCACCTGCACCAACGATGCAGTAATCAGCATCGACGTGCAAAGCAATTGCAACATGCTCAACACATATCTCATGGAAGGCACACCGTGGTACAGGCTGCAAATCAACGGAGTGAAACTCGCCTCCACCGGCAAAAAAATCCAAAACGCCGACACCACCGACCTGAAAGTGTTCCTCTGGGACAGAGACGGCAACCCCGTCGGCAAAAAATTCTACCCGATCAGCATCAAGGCATACGAAAAAGACGATGATGTCTCCGACTACATATCAGAACTTGGCAGGACCGACCACGTTTACGCGATGTTGGAAAACGGCAAAGGAACTTATTACGCCGACTTCATGGCCCGCGACTCCACCATGGACATCCACGAGCTACAATCCGTAATAGACAGCGTAAGCACATTCACAATCTACTAAAAGACCCGCAACTATGGACATAAACAAAGAATACTTCCAAACCAAGAGCATGGAGCTGGAAAACCTGCTCAAAGAATACAAAAACCAATACCCGAAAAACATCGGCGCATTGGTGAGGAATTTTTTCCCGATATTCCTCATAATACTGTCGGTGCTTGCGCCATTGATGATCTTGTACACGGTGGTGCAGCAGAGCATGGGACTTTGGATAGCGGTAATATTTGTGGCGCCGGTGATGTTTGTATTTGGAATGATACTGATATTCAAAAACAAGCGTGAACAGAAAGCCGACCCCACCATCCTCCCAAGAATCGACGGAGTGCGCCAACAGATAGAGCCTTACACCCAATATCCCGACGTCAAGAATTATCTCGACCAGTACAACGCACAAATCACCGAAACCGACAATGCAAAACGCCAGTTCAAAAAGAAATTCAGAATCGGTCTGGCGGTGTTTTTCATAGTGTTCATATTGGTGTTTATTGCGCTGCCATTTATCGTAGTGGCTATCGAGACCAGCGGCAGCACCCATGGCACAAACGAATCCAACTACGGATTGCTGAACGTAATTGGCGTCGATAAAGACCAGCCATTCCTAAGCCTTACGCCAATGCAAAAAGAGATTTACCCAGGCTGCAAGATTGCCAGCGACACGGTGCATTTTTATTATTACGACAATGTCGGAGTGCATCTCACCATCCACGAAATAGAGTTTGAAAACGCCGACCACAAAGACGTATTCCGACTCACTGTCACCGACAAGAACGGCGTGCCAGTGGCTGGCTGCGGCAAATTTGTATTCACCACAATCATCGACGTGGCGTTGGGCCTCAAATCCGAAATGTTTTGCGTTGACCGCGAAAACGAATCTGATACCAGGCTGGGAGGGTACAATCCAAACAATTTCAAGGCATTCGAGACCGCCCGCTACCTCCGCGCCCACAAGGACGACCTGACATTCATCATTGAAAAAATCAATTAAAACGAAAAAATCATACAAAAGAAATTTCTACGACCACGCAACATCATACTGATTGTATTGATGATTTGCTGTCTGGGCGGATGCGGCATAGTATCCTCCATGAAAAACAAGGCAGAATCCAGCTATATGCAGCGTGTGGATTCACTGCAAATGCTCACAACCACGGCGCAGATTTTGGATGCGGTGAAAAATCCACAGCCAAAATTGTACGTGATTAACGGTTACCAATTCCCAAAGTACGAACTTGTTGGCGACCCAAACCATATACTCGCCGATGGATACCTTTACATCTCGGTGTCAGTGAGCGAAAAAGGCAATGACGGAAAATATCACGACAACCCCAACCTCGGCGATACAAAATACGGCAGGCTGTTTTTTGATGAACAGACCGAACTCCTCGACTTCAACAAAGCAACAGTATCAACCGCCGGAGCCGCAACCAAACGTTCACGAAGCGGCTACGAATATAACTACGGATTGATAGCTCCAGATGCAAAACTGTCGTTTGTGGCTGAACTTGGCGGCAATTCGGCAAAAGTGTCAGGCTTCGACGGCAACAAAAACATCGTAGAAGGCACAAAAGAAAGCCTGGCGTCCAAAACCAAAGATTCAACACTCTTCCTGTTGTACAATATCATTCTGGGCATTGCATTTGGTTTGATGGGGCTTTTTGTATTCGCCGACTATCTGACTATCAAGGAAAAAGAACAAAAACGTCTCGAACGCCAGCGCAGCAAAGCCGGCAACAAGAAACAATAAATTATTGTAATGGATTTCAACGTCTTCCCCGGAAAAAATGTCATAATTGTAGGCGGCGACAAAATCTCAGTAAGCAACCAACAAACCTTGGGCGCAACAGTTTTGATAATTCTTTCGTATGTGCTTATGACGGTTGCAGTGATTATCGCCCTGTGCTCCATTGGATGGATTATCATAAGCAATAAGACAACTCAGCCGTAGAGCAAAAACTATCTCGGCACAATAATTGCAAGAATAAACAAAAAACACTGATTATAAAAATGATAGAACAAAATACAATAAAATTAACACAAAGTAAAGTAAGCTTTACGGGGGGGTAAAAAATGACCTCTCAGTTGTTTCTTGTATCTATCTGACAATCACTAACACCTATCAATGCACTCCGCCGTAGGATTTTCACGTCCTGCGACGGGGTGCATTTTTTTGTGCGCATAATAGACAACCAATTTCATTAATCGATAAACATAAAACAATCAAATTATGAAGGAAACAGCAATCTTCAAAGCAATTATGGCACTATTTGTCATAATGCTTGGCGTCAATTTCAACGCCGACGCGCAAATCGGCAAAAACCTTCTCGACAAGGCGAAAAAAACGGGTAACAACGCCGTCAAGGAGGCTAAGCAAGAGACTTCGTCCAACGCTCTCAAAGACAAGGCGACTGACGCCGCAAAGGGTGCCGGCGAAGGCGCAATCAAGGACAAATGGGACAAGGAAACCGCCGATCTCTTTTTGTCAGTGGACTCCACTTCGTCAATCACGGATGTTTGCAGGGCTTTCTATTACGCCCACAAGAGGTATAACGTCGCCACAAACAATGGCAACGACGACCCGGACTTCCTGTTGGTCTATACCGACCGTGTTGTTACGAGTTACCTCCTTGCAAAAGCAATCAAAAGAAACGATTTTCTCAACGCCCAGAAAGCACTGTCGTACAGCAATCCTTACGACAAGATGACTATGCAGGCGATGGACGACGTTGATACTGAAATTTTCAACAGCGGAAAATTTGCTGTTGAGGTTTACAATATGTCTTTTAGACAGGACAATGGTGTTCCTCTGCCGTATGTGGACCTTCCCGCGCACATCAATGGCTGGCTTGACAGGTCTGACAGGTGCAAAACCAACGAGGCAAAATATGTTTGCCTCCACCACGCAATCGTCAATCGTGAGAAATACACCGTGGATTTTCCCGCAAAGACATTCCCCACAGATGAAAATATGTACACTGCACGCTTACAGAAATACGTTGCAACCTTGCCTGCCGACATTCTTGCAGAAAACCCGCTGCCCGAAATCAAACCCGCTGCCGAACTTGTCAAACTGCGCATAGCCAACGTTGAAAGCAAACCTGGCTCGTTCAAAGTACCTGCAAGTCGCGACGCTGCATTAGAGGCAACCTACAAGAAGTTGTTACTCGCCCAAAATCCTTCGGCGAAAGTAATAATCGTAGCATTCCCGTCGGATGCCACCGCCGAATGGAACGTCGTGGTCAACGCCTTTGGCACTCCATTAGAGAGAACTAAGAAAGGTTATATTGTCGTGGAATATCCCGGCAAGCCGGCTCTCCACCTCGAAAGGATAATCACCGTTACCCAAACATACCAAAGTGGTAAATATGGCGCATCCGACCCCTCGTTTGCCACGTCATTGGCAAATACTATAAACGAAGCAATGATTTTCAACTCCGAATTGGGTTGGTTTGCCAACAATCAGAAGTTTTAATCTGTAAAGACGTTGTGTGCGACGTCCGAATCATAATTGTTTTTTCAGCCGCAAGTAAGTTTGTCAAAAAAACTTCCTTGCGGCTGAATTTTTGTATATAATGATTTAGATTGCAAAAATAATTTTTTGCGCGTAAAGATATTTTTATTACCTTTGCTTTTGTTATGAAAACCACTAAACGCGACATATTAATCTCCAAAATCAACGCCCTCGACGGACTCACTGCCGACGAGAAGGCGCAGATTACAGAGTACATCCGCGAAAAGACTTTCGGGCTTGTGTGGGAAAACAAGCCTGAAAAGGCGGAGGACGTGCTCAAAGAATCGTTCCCAGTGTTTGAGGAAGTGCCTGAGCGGCGCATATTCAACGGCGAACAATATCCTAACCACATAATCATCGAGGGCGACAACCTCCACGCTCTCACCGCGCTCCGTTACACCCACGAACGAAAAATCGACGTCATTTACATAGATCCTCCTTACAACACAGGCAACAAAGATTTTGTCTATAACGACTCTTTTGTGGACAAGGAAGACGGATTCCGACACTCCAAATGGCTATCATTTATGGAAAAACGCCTAACTATCGCAAAAGAACTACTATCCGACAAAGGGGTCATTTTCGTTTCTATCGACGATAACGAAATGGCAGAATGTAAACTATTATTGGAAAAAATCTACGGGGTGGGGAATTTTGTCGCGTGTGCTATACGTAGAACCATCAATTCAGGCAAACACGATGCCACGACACTTGCACCATTTCACGAATACCTTCTAATTTTTGCACGCGACATTAAAAATGTTGTATTCGCAAAGAAAAAGAAACAAGACGACGAAAGTGATAGATTATACAAACTTACAGATGATTATGTCAATGAAAGAGGGCGTTATTATATCACTCAATTAAATAAAAACTCAATTCAATATTCTGATAGTCTAAACTATCCAATAATTGGACCCGACGGAATAGAAATATGGCCGGGAGGTGGTTTCGAAGACAAGATTTGGGTTTGGCGTTGGTCAAAACAAAAAGTGCAATGGGGAATAGAAAACGGTTTTATTGTTTTCAAAAAAAATAAGGACAATAAGTATAAAGTATATACTAAATCATACGAGTATGTTGACAAAGACGGAAACGAGATAGTAAGAAGTAATCCGTATTCAACATTAGAGTTTATTAATAAGGAATACGCAAATTTTAATGCTACACCTGATTTACAAAAAATCTTTGGGGGAGAAAAAGTTTTTAGTTTTCCAAAATCAATAGAGTTTATAACTGAAATTTTGAGGATGGTTAGCGTTAAAAATTCCACCGTCCTTGACTTCTTTGCCGGTTCGGGCACAACGCTTCACGCGGCGATGTTGTTAAACGAGGAGGACGGCGGACACCGTCAGTGCATCCTTGTTACCAACAACGAAAACCAAATCTGCGAAAACGTTACCTACGAGCGAAACCGAAGGGTAATCAACGGCTATCCCGACCCAAAAGGTCAGATGGTGATGGGTCTTCACGCCAACAACCTCCGCTACTACCGCACTGCATTTGTTAGCCAAGACCGCACCCGTCAAAACAAACTCCGCCTTGTGCGCCTTGCAGTTGACCTTCTGTGCATCAAAGAGGATGTTTATGAGGAACAATCCTCGTTTTTCACTATCGAAAATATCAACAAACAAGACTTTCGTTATTTCTCAGAAAACGGCAAGCGTTTGCTCGTAATCTTCAACGAAGACATTATCACTCAAATTGTAGATACCATCAAAATGGCAGATTTTGAAGGCGTTGTAAAATTTACGGTTTTTCGCCCGACAGCGATTTTTATAGCGACGAATTTAGCGACATCAACGACCGCGTAAAAATCTGCGCCCTGCCTGCCGCCATCTACAACGCTTACCGCAATATCATAAAACGCGCCAAAGAATCCGAACCGTACACCGACGATGTAGAGCCGGTGGGCACTCCGTCTCTTCAATCACAACAACCCACATTAGACCTGTAACGCAATGAAGACAATCGACTATCAAATATCAGCAGTTAAAGAACTTAAAGAAAAGACCCGAAAACTACTTTCCACGGGTCGCCGTCGTCGTTCTATCATTTTCAAAGCGCCCACAGGAGCGGGCAAAACCGTGATGGCGTCGATGTATCTCGGCGAAATCACCGAAGAGTTGGAAGACGAGGGAGGAGCGGCGTTTATTTGGATTGCGCCCAACAAACTCCACGAGCAGAGTTACTTCAAGATAAAGACCTTTTTTGACGAAACGCGGACCGTGCGCCCCGCCACATTCGACGACCTCTCCGACAACAGCATCAAGCCCGGCGACGTGCTTTTTCTCAATTGGGAGAGCATCAACAAAGACAACGCCGTGATAATCCGCGACAACGAATTTGACCGCACTCTGTATCAATGTGTTAGAAACACACGCCGTGATTATGGCTGTCCCATTATTGTAATCATCGACGAAGAACATATGTTTGCCGGCAAAAATGCCAAAAAGGCTCAGAAAGTGCTCGACAATATCGACGCCGACATCGAACTCCGCATTTCGGCAACACCAATTTCGCAAGGCGACGAGATGGTGAACGTTTTGCGCACCGACGTTGTGGCGGCTCAGATGATTAAAAAATCTGTGGTGCTCAACGAGGGCGTGGAGCAGCAGTACGAAACCCAAATAACGTCGAGCCAATACCTTACAAAACTTGCATTACAAAAATGCGACGAAATATCCGCCGCCTATCAGAGCGAAGGCGTGAAGATAAATCCGCTACTTCTCATTCAAATGCCCAACGACAGCAGCGACAAGATAGATGCCGACGACCAAACCATTATGGACGAGATTGTTACGTGGCTCGACGTAGCAATGGGCATCAACACCAAAAACGGCTCTCTCGCCGTATGGCTCAGCGGACGTAAAGACAACCTCGAAGGAATTGAGGATTTTCAGTCAAATGTCAGGGCGTTGATTTTCAAACAAGCGATTGCCTTGGGTTGGGACTGTCCAAGGGCGGGAGTTTTGCTTATATTCCGCAAGACAGAGAGTTACACATTCACCACTCAGACCGTGGGGCGCATTCTCCGTATGCCGCAGCAGAGGTTTTACAACAACGAGATTCTCAACGTCGGACACGTATTCACCGACATCAACAAAGACAAGATACAGATTATCGCCGACGATATGGACTACATATCCACATTTTTGGCTAAGAGGCGCGAGCCGTTTAGCAACATAGCACTTTCGAGCAATTATGTAATCCGTAAGTCAGAAGAACGCAACCGTCTCGACAGCAAGTTTTGGAGGTATCTTGCCGCACGTATCGAAAAAGATTGGCTATGCAAGGACATTCAGTTGGATTGTTTTAAGCCTGAGGATTTGCCCAACAAAGACGGCAGTTATTACGACGGCAATCGGCAAGTAGCCTCCGCCAATCAAAACATAAATTTTGATGTCAGGCAGATAATGGTGCGCCTTGCCGACGAAACCAAACTCAACACCGAGGGCGAAACCAACCTTACGTATAAAATAGAATACGCCAAAACATCCTCGGAGCGCAACCGGCTATTTGCAGAATATCTTGCAGGTTTTCAAGGACAGTTTGAGAAAGAAAATTTTGTTACCCGACTCAACAATGCTGTAATGAGAGTGATGGAAGAATATTTCGGCTATGCGGCCGAATTTGAGGTCTATCCTATAATATTGGCTCAGACGGGCAACAATCCTCAAAACGCCAACAACCGCCCGAGATTCAACAAATTGATTCAAGATGCCTTGGACGATTTTATGAAAGAACTTGAAAAGCGTCGTAAAACTCGCGAAATTGGCAAAAAGTCTTGGGAAGTGCCGCCCGAAAGGGTTTATTTTGAGGACACCAACGAAAAAATCCCCGAAGTACAAAACCACGCTTTGATGGACTTTTTCCGTCAGAAAAACGCCTCAACCCCCGAAGTGGAGTTTGAGCAATTTTTGGAGCAAAACACTCAATATATCGATTGGTGGTACAAAAACGGCGACCACGGCAGCGAGCATTTCGCAGTGGAATACGGCAACGGCAGGCTGTTTTATCCCGACTTCATCATCCGTATGAAGAGCGGCAAACACTACATCTTAGACACCAAGCGCGAGCCAAAACTATTTCCCGAAACCGTAGAGAAGCACAACGCACTTTTCGGTTATCTCGAAACGCTCAACGCCGACATCAATCCGCCGAAATATTACGGCGGCATCATAATGCGCGACCCTCACGGCAATTGGCTATATCCGCCGGGCAGGATTACCGAAATCGACGAAAATCAATTTGCAGGTTGGACGGCTTTTTTCCCCGACCAAGCATAATTCACAATTCATAATTATCAACTTTCAATTTTCAATTAATTATGAAACGAGGCTTAGACACACATTTCATCAACTACGGCATCAGCGGCGGCGACCTTTCGGTAATCTCCGACATCTGCCGCAGCGAGGGCATCGACCCTGAATGGCTGAAAGATTATATTCTGAAACCATATCACCAAAAGCGCACCGACAATCCCGAGGTGGAGGAAAAGTATATCAAGAAAATAATTGAGGACGCCCTCAAAAACATACCCAAACCCTAAAAACTAATGTTATGCAGATAAAACGTATCAAAGCAACCAACTATAAGACCTACAAGGATTTGGATCTTGACCTTTCGCCGTTGGACGACAGGTCGATAATACTTATAGGCGGACTCAACGGCGGCGGCAAGACTACGCTATACGATGCCATACGCTGCGCGTTGTACGGTTTTTACGACATTTCAGAAAAACACGAAATCTCCGCAAAGGAATTTCGCGAACTCCTCAACCAAGGCACCGCTCAGGACGACAGTTCGCAGATAATGCTCGAACTCACCTTCACGGGAATGGTACTCGGAAAGGAAAAGACCTACATACTGCGCCGCACCTATATGCTCAATCCTGCGGGGCGCGTGGTGGAGAGTGTAAAACTCAACCTCGACGGCACTATAATCACCTACGGCTCGGCAACGCCCGAAAAAGACAAATACCAAATGCGCCAACAGGTTGACAAAATCATCAAGGCAAACCTTCCGCTCGAACTCAGCAAGTATTTTCTCTTCGATGCAATGCGGGCGGGGCAACTCCTCGACGGCGGCAACCTAATCAACGTAATCCGCGAAAACATCAACAACGTGATGGGTTTCAATAAGTACGACCAAATATCGCAAGCCGCACGAAAAGTTCAGGAGGATTACACTAAGGAACGTCTCGACAATGAACAGATGCAGAAAGAATATTCTGCCCTTGTGGAAAGCCGTCAAAAACTCATCGACGAAAACCAAGCCCTCGACCTCCACCTCAAAAAACTCCGCGAATTTGCCGTAGTTCACCTCGACGACTATCAGAAAGCAAAGACGGGCAAGCAGACAGAGGACAATTTGCAGCAGAAAATCCGCACCACCGAAGAAAAAATCGAAACCGTCAATGCGGGTGCGCAAAACTTCTTGGAACGCGTTGCAAAACTGCATCAGGAGTTGGAGACCGACATTTTTGTTCCGCATTTGGCGTCATTGCAAAAGGCGGCTCTCAATATCGTCCTAAGGTCTAAACAAGAACTTGAAAACCGCAAGAAAAACCATTTGGACGAAAACAAAATCCGCGAAGTGGTGTACGCAGCCTTCGACGAGGCGGCAAAAGCCGACCCTAACGTAAAAAAACTCGACAAGGAACTGATTGCCGCCGCCGTAATCAACCGCTACACCGACGTTTCGTCGTCTGACGAATATGTATTTTTGGACGATGAGGAAGTGTCGGCATTGAGGAATATGTACGACCGTCCCACCCAAAACAATTTTCCCGACCTCGACACCGAGCGCAAGCGTCAGAACGTGGAGATGGAATCGTTGCCGCAACTCCGCGAGCAATTGGACGTTTTCCGCCGTCAACTTTCAGGCGACGATTTTGCTATTATTTCGAGTTACGAGACCAACGAGGCGGAAATCAAAAACACCGAAACCGCGATAGCGCAAAACGACGCCGAAATCAAAAAACTGTCGAATCAGATAGAATCGTATGACATTCAGATTCAGCAAGAACCCGACCTCAAATACGATACGCTCGTAAAACTGCCCGACTTGTTCAACCGCATTTCCAAAAAACTTTTGGAGCAAAAACGTCATAGCATCGAGCAGCTGATGAAAGACGAACTCAACATCAACCTGATTTCGCACCAAGGGGTCATTGGGCGTGTGGAACTCGGCAACGATATGGCTCTCAAAATTTTCCATCAAAATGGCAACGAGATATTCCTGAGCCAACTCAACGCGGGAGCCAAGCAGATTGTGATACAAGTGTTGCTCAAAGTGCTGCGCAAGCAAGGCGACTATGAGCCGCCCATTATGATAGATACCGTGATGGGCGTTCTCGACAAAGAAAGCCGCGATTCTGTGATAGAGAATTATTTCCCCTCACTCGGCGAACAGTCGATACTTCTGAGCACAAATACGGAGATAACTCCCGAAAACGACTATCCCAAACTCGAAGCGCACATCGCCAAGACCTACACATTGGTACGCGACAAGGAAAAACAGTTGACTAACGTTGTGCCGGGCTATTTCGGACGGCAACTAAACCAAGAATAGACGATGATAATAGAATTTGAAAAAGCGGTGCAGGCCGACGGGCTTCAAGAGCGGCTCAACCCGTTGAAACAGAAATTGGAGGAACGCACCAACCTCAAAGAATATCCCGAAAATGTCAGACCGCGAAACCTGACGCTCAACACCATAATGCGCATTAGCCTTTTGGCGGCGTTGAGTCTTGGCGACAAGCCGAGCCTCGACAACCTCGAAGCGATGACATTCGACAGCAGGCAGAAATTCTCGCCCGGATTCTTCACGCTTAATAAGTTCAAGCCCTTGTTTTCGGCGTTGCTAAAACTCAAATACAAGGACACCGCCGTAGATTGGACTGTTACAAGCAATATCAGCCGCATACTCAACACCGAGATTATACGCGGAGCGCAATATCTTATGCAGGAGGGCGTACTTGATACGTGGCTTATGAGCAGCAGCGCGGCAAATTACAAAACCGACACCAACATCCCCGAACTCGACCTTGTAATCGGCAAATACGAGGACGATTTGGAGGCAAAACTCGATGTCAACAGCCGTTCTATCAGCAACACACAAATATTGATTGCAGGAACTACGGGCAGTGGCAAAAGCAACCTTTTGGCTGTGTTGATGCATCAGTTGCGCTCGCTTTCCGCCGACACGCTCTATCCCGTCAATTTCTTGTTTTTCGACTACAAGGGCGAATTTTCTGACCCCGCTAACGCAAATTGGCTCTCTTATTTTGAGACCGACCAAGGCGCGATACTCCGTCCGATAGAAAAGCCGTTGCCTTTCACGCCGTTCAAGGATTTTTCCAAGAATCAAAACATCAACGAACTCAACCTCTACTCCACATCGATTTCCAAGGCGTTGTGTTCGATAGACCAAGCCAAAATTTCGGCGAATATGAACGAGCGATTGAGTTCGGCTATTATCGACGCCTACAAGCAGACGGGTTTTAAGCCTGTGACATTCCAAAAAATATTGGACAACTACACCTCGAAACTTTCAGACCGCGACCAAAAGAATGGCGATAGTGTAACATCTGTTCTCAAAGAGTTGATACGCGCCAATCTGTTTGCCGAAACCGACGAAATCAACCTGATAGATAATTGTTACATCATCGATCTCGGGCGTTATCCAAAAGACGGTGCAATTGCCAAGGCGATAGTCTATTTTGTGATTTCCAAGTTGAACATCATCTACGAGAACCTTCCAAAGCAAAATATGAGCGACGAGCGTGTAGAAATCCGTCATTTCACCATCATCGACGAGGCTCACTATATGTTAGGATTTGAAAACAAGCCGTTGCAGCAGTTGATAGCCGTTGGCAGAAACAAAGGTATGTCGATAATACTTGCCACGCAGAGTATGGAGAGTTTCAAGTCGCCACACTTCGACTTCTACGCCAACGCGCAGTACCCATTGATAATGAAACAGCAGAGCATTTCAGACGGCATCATCAAAGATTTGTTTGGTGTGTCGGGCAAGGATTTTCAGGAGTTGAAAGAAAACATCTCCTCGCTCCAAAAAGGCGAACTCATCCTCCGCGACGACACCGCCGCACTCCTCGGCATCGGCAAAAAATGGAAGAAAATTAAGGTGAATAGGTTGATATAAATGGAAATTTAACAACACACAATTACAAAATAACCACCATCCGCAGTATAAAATTGCGGTTGGTGTGTTATTATGAAAGATTTTCGATTTCCTCAGACGAGAGACCAGTGAAATCAACTATCGTTGCCATATCAAGGCCGCTTAATTTCATTTTGCGTGCAATTTCGTATGCCTTTGATTGTTCACCTTCTGCACGTCCTTCCATCAAACCTTCTTCTCGCCCTTCCTTTCTCCCCTTTATCTCTGCAAAATCAATCGTATTATAGTAATCCCTATAATCTTTCAAACTATCACGGTAGGCAAGTAATTCGTTGGGCTTGTACTTTGAAATCTCAGCAAGGTTGAACAGACGTTTGAAAATCGCCTCGCGCAATGCTTTGGGACGGTCGGCAAGGTGATAGAGATTTTTCATTGCATAAAACCATTTGTCGAGCATATTTTCAAGTTCGTCCTCACTCTTTTTGAACTTGGGCATTTCAATGTTGATAAACTCCAACTTGTCGCTGTAAAGTTCGTTTTCGTATTCGTCGTAACGGAGTTTTGCGTGAGTTACTACCTCGGTGTGCTTAGGATTGTCGTCGATGATAAAATTCAGAACGCCAATTATATAAACCTTGCGGAGTTCGTATTTCCAATAAACCTTTTTGTCGTCCATCTCGCGGATGTAGCCCTTTTCGCCCTGTTCCTGAATCGGAAACGAGGCGTAATAAATAGAGCGATCGATGAAGTTTATCTGCGACGCCTTCTGCATCTCCACAATGAACTTTTCGCCCTTGTTGTTTTCACAGTAAACATCATAAATGGCTTTTCTATCTGCCTCAACGATTGGCAGTTTCTCAGTGTTGAGATGCTTGATGTCCTTTATTTCCTCGTCGTCTTCGAGTTTCAAGAGGGCATTGAGAAAACTAATAAGGAACTCCTTGTTGGCGGGAGTCCCGAAAAACTTCTTGAACGCAAAGTCGGTATAGAAATTTATGAAACGTTCGTATATTCCTTCTGACGGCATAATGGCTGTGATTTTTAGTTTATCAGTTGCAAAAATAAAAATAATGATTGAGATTGCAAAAATAATTTTTTTGAGCCGCAATTACCGAAAAATAATTTTATTATATTTATATTTGCAATCGCATTAACAACAATAACGACTTTCTATTATGAAAAAATCATTTATAATCATCCCCGCCATTGCGTTATTGGCATCGTGCGGCGGCGGCACACAGACGCAACAAAACACCGACACCGCCGCCAATGGTAGAGACGGACAGCCGTCCGTCTCTACAACAGAACTGGAAACAGCATCCGAACCCGTCCCCGATTTCCCCGAACCAACCACCAACATCGCCTACGAGGTCGCTCTACTACTCAACCCTCAGGCAAAAAAACACCAGCCGTCAGACACCGCCGACAAGAGGGAATATTCGTTTGGATTTGAAGACGAAGAACACTACGACCTCGAACCCGTTGCCACGACACGCTGCATGAGGCACGCCGACGGCGGATACATCGTCATTTACCAAGAGAAGGAAGAGGGCGTGCTTGGCGACGGATACGTCGAATACATAGGCAAGTTCGATGTCTATCTCTACAAGGACGGCAAATTGACACCCAAACAGGATTTGCTGCCCAAACCCACTTTCGCCAACTTCGAGGCGCAGGACGCACTCATAATGATGGGACGAGAGCAGGACATCGCAAGTTTCATCAGCAGGGGCGAAAAATTCACATACGAATTGGTGGCGGACAAGAAATTGGCGGTATGCACCAAATTTGAAAGTGATTATACAACTGTATATTATAATTGGGACGGCAGGCAATTCGTACAGTGCAACGACTGCGAATCCAAAAGGACGTCGGCAATCATCAGCGGCAAGGGTCTCGGCAAAATCCACGTGGGCGGCGACGCTCCCGGCGATATTAAAGGATTCAATAAGGAGAAGATAGGCAACAACGTAACATACAACCGTTTGGGTAAGAAATATTTTACCCTGACACTCAACAGCGACAACAAAATAGACGCCATCGAAATATACACATGGGTTTACTCGTTCCAGATGGCTGGACTGTGGGGTGGTAACTATTATTACGTGGGATATTCACCCGTGGATGATTGTTTTGGCGACGAATCCAACCGCACCGACGATTATTTCATCTTCACCAACGGCACTTGGGTGCGCAGGGTTGAGATAGACGGCGGCATGATAGACTTCGTGACCACGCCCAAAGCAATCAAAAATGTAAAAGGCACTGAAGGCAAGGTTATCAAGCCCGGTCCACCGTCATTTGAAGGCAGCAACATCTCCGACAGGGACGAAAAAGTCACCATCATAAAAATATACAAGTCCCCCTCATTCTGCGAATCGTGCGCAAAACTCTCCGACCAGCAGAAGACCGACAAAATCCGCAAGATGTATTACGCAATCGCCAACGAACAAAACCTCGTAAAGAAACACCTCGAAATCGAAGACCCCGAATCAGGCTACCCCTGCGATTACGATTATTTCTACAAGGAGGGCAACCTCGTGATGGTGGAATTTTCGACGGGCGACGGCACAATGGTCAACAAAAAGATTTACATTGAGGACGGCTACCCCTATTTTTGCTTTGCCGTCACCACCTACCCCGACAAAACCAAAAACGAGGAGCGCATCTATATGTGCGCCGGAAAAATCTACAAATACCTCGACAACAACAAGAAGGAACTCAACGTTAACACCGACGACACCGCCGTAAAAGGTCAGGCAAGCATCAATTTCATATTGCAAACCGCCAAGGACAACGAATCCAAGGCGAAATAAACCAATCAATTATGAAAAAAATCCTAATCCCCGCCATCGCCCTCGCGACCCTCGCATCATGCGGCGGCGGCACATCCACAACGCAATCCAACGCCGACAGCACCGCCGCCGGTGATGGTGGAGACGCGATTAATCGCGTCTCTACATACCAATACGTGGAACCCACGGAAGACATCGCAAAAATCATCTTCGATTCGCTCGCCAACTACGAATTTGATTACGGAATCTGGAACGCAGGGGCGGAAGCCGACGACGACAACGAACTCGACGAATGTTTTGAGTCCGACTCCAAAACCCACCGCTATTTCTCGCAAAACAAATGGTCGAGGTACGACGGCTATTCCTACAACGCCCAAATCACCCTCCAATGCTACAAGACCAACAATTCTGATTGGCTCGGCATCGTGTGGAAAAACATCAGTTGTTTCGCAGAGGGCGAAGACCACGACGACAAAGAATTGTACCCCGTATTATACAGCAACGGCAAACTCACCCGCCTCGACAGCACCAAAGTATTTCCAGCGGAGATGCTGCATATCCTCGACCTCTACAAAAAAGGGGCAAACTTTGAATGGATACTCGACAAAACGTCCTTTGATGCGCGCCACTACAAGTTGTTTGCAGTCAAGTTCAATTGGGACGGCGAAAAGTTCGTTGCAGACCCCGAAACGCCGCTCGTACAAATCGCAGACCCATTCGTCGATGGAAATTTTGATATGATGATCACCGACATCAACATCGGTTTACTCCAAGAGCCCGACAAGAAATACGGCGTCAAGTCAGACGGCACGCTCAAAGACTCCGACGGAACAACCATCGCAAAACTCACGCTTGAAGACGGCAAAATGACAGGATACACAATCCTCGGCAAAAACATCGGGTTGAAGTGTTATTCAGACCACAACAATGGCAAGGCGGCAGCATTGGGTTTTCCAATGCAGAACGTCATTGAAAACAACACAGACACCACGCTCACCAAGACCTCCCAAGACGGCAAACTTGTGGTGACATTGCACAGAAAACACGACAGCGACAAAATGCGCGACGTGTTCTATGAATTTGCCGCCAAGGACGAATCGTCGCCAATAGAAAACATCCGTGTATATTCCGTGCCCTTCACCGCCGACTTCGTCACAGAACTCAACAAATACAAAAACCTCCTGCCCGAAACCAAGGCGACATTCCTCGCGCTCAACATCACTGAGCGGATGCCCGAATTAGGCACTTTCAAAAGCCTCAGCGGTTTAGGCAAAAACATCGTCCTATATTTTGAAAGCGGCAGCTACCACTTCCAAATCTATCCCGCCGACGAGGGCGGCGAATACGTGTTGTTTATCAAGACCGAATACAACGGCGACACCGATGCAAAGGCAGAGACCGCCAAATGGTGGCACCACAAGGACGGCAAATTCACCACGGCCAACATCGCAATCCCCGCACGCCCATTCAACGACGAAAAATACGCCCTCGGTTTTAACGACGAAGGCATTCATTACGACAATATTTACGAAAAAGATTTTCGCAGCTATCCTTGGAACGGCAAGAAGTTCGTAAACGAATACGAAGAAGAGGAAGAAACCGCCAATGACGGAATCAACGCAACGGACGCACAAAACATGCTCCGCACATTCTACACAAAATATGTGTTGGGCGAGGAGAACGTCAACGACAACAACCTCAAAGATTATTGCACAAAAAGGATGATCAAATACCTGTACGACGCCTACCAATACGATGGAGAAGGCATCGCCATCTGGGAATTCAGAGGCTCGGAACAAGGCGAACTGCTCAACGCAAAATTCACCCAAGCCATCCCCCTCGGCAACGGCAAATTCAGGGTAAGATACACCAACGGCAGCGACAATGAAATCAAAGATTCATGCGACGTCATGATCATCGAAGCCAACGGCAAAATGTTAATTGACGAAATCATAAAATATCGATAGACCATACCGTAGAGACGCACGGTCGTGCGTCTCTACCATAAAACCACAACGAAAATGAAACAAACAATCACAACCTTGGCATTGTTGGCGGCGGTGTCTGCCAATGCCTACGCGCAAAACCTACAAGGCGAATGGACCGACGGCACAATCGTGTTTTATGCCAAGACAGACAACAACGGCGCAGAATACACTTTCGACGGCTTTTTAGGCGACGACCAGAGCTTCTACATCAAGCGCACCGCGCAAAACCAATATGTGGTGAGCCGTGAAAACGAGAGCATGATGGGATGGTCGGTGGGCAAGAAAGGCTGCAAGGTGGAATACCTGACACTCACAGAACAGTCCGGCGGCAAGGCGGAGGTAATCGCCTGCTACGACGCACAGAAACAATTGTGCTACGCCGTGCAGAAATACAGCGGCGAGTACGGCGACTATTTCAAAAACACGATGCAGACGATGTTCGCCTCGATGCTCGGCACGCAATACGAAGCATTTGTGGACGAATACGGCAGTCCGAAGATTCTGCCGCTGAAATCGAAGGCGGACAACAAAATCTACCTCCTGAAAACCGACGCCAACGGCATCACGCTCTACAATTCGGAGTTCAAGGACATGGCGCACCAGCCCACCACGGTATTCAAGACCATCAAATACTTCGACAACGGCAAGGGCTGGTGGCATCAGACATCAAACAAGGTGCTTTGCGTCGCATATTTGGAACTCTTTGACGCCCAGCAACTCCGCCTCATGCGCAACGAGATTTACGCTCGGCACGGTTGGAAGTTTCAGTCTGACGACTTGCAGAAACACTTCTCGCAGTTTTCGTGGTACAAGCCCTTCGGCAACAATTCGGCTGTAAAACTTTCGGCGTTGGAACAATTCAACGTTAACCTCATCAAGGCGATGGAAACCAAGGCGGAAAAACGCAACGGTCAAAGATTCGCCCCATCCACATCGCTAACATTCAAGGATGTAGCGGGTATATACGACAACGATGACGACGGCGACCGCATCAGCCTCCTCGACGACGGCACAGCAACATGGGTAATGGTTGGCAGCCTCAATTACACCGAATACGTCTATACGATACAAGGCAACGACATCTACCTCAAGGAATCCGCCAACGACAAAGGCTCTCGCCATGTTTACGACGCCCAAAAGCACACATTGACCGACTCCGACGGCAAGGTGTATGTCAAAAATGATTAAACGCAATTACCAAACCAATGGAAGAAAACAATAATAAAGACAGGAAAGGCTGCTCGATTCTGATGGCGGTGCTGACATTGTTGGTCGGATTTGCACTGTTCATGTTTGGACGGTATTGGAAAAATATCGGCCAGGAATTTGAGGCGGCAGACAATGAACTGCAAGACCGGATCTACGCCCTGCCCGCGCTTACAACCGACGACGAAATCAACGCCGCAATCCAAGGCGAGCCAAAGGATTACCTTATTGAAGACTATCGTTTCACCGCCTCGCCCACCATCAGGGACACAGCCTTCAATTTCCTCAACGGCGATTACCTCTGCGTATATGTTGTCGAGGAGACGTTGACATATTTCCGCAAGGCGACCATCACGGCTGGCGAAACTCCGTATTATTCAATGTGGATTCAAAAGCCTTATTGTCAAATAATTGCGCCATTGTGCCTAAACAACGGCGTTAAGATTTCGCAGCCCGATTCGCTGACGTTCGTATTTTCGGTATGGGACATATCCAAGAGGATTTTTGAGAGCGAAGTCAATCCCGACAAGGTTGACCACCTCTCGATAGATGCACGTTATTATCCCAATCTCAATGTCAACGTCTTCGACTTTGAAAAATCCCTCAACGACATCTTCAAAAATTTTGGCGACAATGCCGAGGAGCTTGCAAAACACTTTGGCGAAAACGGCATCACCTTCGACACGCGCTACAAATTCACCTACATGGCGAAAGACGACAAGGCGACATTCGCGGTCAGGCTCGGCAACGGCAAGGCTGATTTCAACGTCTTCCCCGGCAAAAACATCGTCATCGTAGGCGGCGGACGCACCTCCACAAGCACACAGGAATCGCTTGCCGGCACGGTGTGGACGATTATGGGCACGGTGTTTATGATAATTGCCATAATAATAATGATAAGCTCGGCTATTGGAATTGTAAATATAATAAGAGGCAAAAGCAATGATTGACATCGACTTCAAAGAACAAATCCTGCCGCGACTGATACTCACGGTGGCGGAGTGGCGGATTTCAATGTCTTTGACGATGGCAATTATATGCTCGTCGATTGCGACAATATGTCACAATACTCTGATTATCAGACCACCACGACATTAGGATTTACAATTGCAGTAATACAACAACTTTTCTACGTTTTTACGCTGAAATATCACCAATAATTCCTTATATTTGCCTCATCGATTAAAACTCAAACTACAATGGCAATATCAAAACAAACATTAGACCTCATTAACCTCGCCCTCCAAGACCGCGTGCTCACATTCAAGGAGCGGCGTGTGATTGTGGAAAACGCCACAAAAGAAGGCACTCCGTTGGAAGAAATCAACACCGTGCTCGATAATATGCTGGCACAGAGGATGAAATCATATACAAAAGAAGAATTGCGGTCGTGCCCGGGCTGTGGCCACGGTGTGCCGCTCATCTCAGACAATTGTCCGTACTGCGGCACATTGCTCGAAAGTCCAATTCCGCCGCCACCAACACAAGCACAAACCCAAGCACAAGCACCTGTACCGCCGCCTTACAACATTTCCAACGAGGCGGCGATCATCAGAGGCGAAAACAGACGCACAGCCGAAGAACAGAAAAAGTCCTGTCCAAAATGCGGTGCGCCATATCCACTCATTAGCAACATCTGCGCTCACTGCGGATACGTGTTGCACGAACAGAGGGATTCGGAACTTAACATCAAAAACCTGATTTCCAACATCAAAGACAGCATATCACGGTTGCAGTCGTCGCCCAAGCCAACCCTTATGGATATTGCACTGTACCGTCTGCCGATTATCTGCGCATTTTTAGGCGCTGTCGCATCGGTATTTGCATTCTCCACCAACTCTGAGAAGCTGCACAATACATCCACATTCCTATTTGGAGGCGCAATAATCGCAATGTTTGCAATCAAAAAAGAGAACTCACCCGTGGCGCAGGCCGACAGCGAATTTTACGACGCGCTCCACTCGCACGAGATGTATTCGCGCACTGTCAACAGCCTTTATGGCGACGATGCCGAGGCCCGTAAATTCCTCGACAACTATTCCTCAGACATCGACAATATCAAACGCAGCCGCAACAAAAACCGTATGATTCTGACATTGTCGGTATTAGCGTTGTCGCTGGCGGGGCTTGCCGTGCCACACATATCGCTGCCCACTTCCATCGACAAGTATCAGGACAACCGTCAGAAATACGCCGACGTTTACGAACTTTCCGAAAGGTCAAAACCCCTAAAACCTTATCCGCAAAGCCCCGTAAAAGGTTCGTATGCCCAGTACATCAAGTGCGATGGCGGCGGCAAGGCTGTAATAGACGTTTCCAATGATATGGGAATGCCAGATTTTGCCAATATGCACCTCTTAGGCGACAAACTCAAATTTCAACTGAGAATCAGCAACATAAGGCTCGTTTCCACAGGCCGACCGCTCCCAAATGCCGACACCTGCCGGATTGGTCTCGCGCTTTTTGACAAAGACCTTAGGAGCATCAACACCCACCTGTTGATTCCCGACCCGGCGGACATCGAGACCAATTGTCCCGACAATCTTCCTAACGTGATGGAAAACGGCGAGGGTAGTTACTACGCATCGTTTATTTCGCACAATTATTTCCGTTCCCTCGACGAGGTCAAAGCGACCATCGACAGAGCACAATATTTTGCAATCACCTACTACAAAAAATAGAAACAGAATGGAAACAAACAAATCATATTTTCAAAGGCTAAGCCTCCAAATGGAGGATATGCTCAAACAATACAAAAACCAGTACCCCAAAAATCTCGGCGACCTTTTGCGCAACGCTTTGCCGTACATTCTACTGGTGCTGGGAATCATCGTGCTGCCAATGTTCACATTCGGAAAGATGCTCTCCACGGGCGACTTATCGGCAGCTCTCGGATTGTTCAGCACATCAGTGCTATTGGTGGCGCTTGGCGGCATAATGATTTTCAAGTTTAAGGGCGACAAGTCCATCGACCCAACATTATCGCAACGAATCAACGCCGCAAAAAACCAGATGTCGCAGCTTGCCGAATATCCTGACATTAAGAAATATCTCGACGGCTACGACACCCAAATCGCAAAAACCGCCCAGTCAAAACAGAATGTCAAAAACAAGTTCTATATGATAATTGCGGCGGCAGGGTTGCTCGGTGTTGTGTATGGGGTTATGGCCATTAAGGGAACGGGAGTGTTGTCGGGCTCCAATTTTTCGATTACAGACTTAAAGAATATGAAGTACGACCCACACAAAAAGACAAACGTTTCAATCAATTTCGGACTCTTTGGCACAGGCGAAATCATCGGGATTGGCGTCACCGAGCCTCTTATGACCCTCTCGCCGCTCAATACCGACATCGACGGCGGCGGCAAGGTGGAGACTGCCCAGATAGAGGTTTTTTATCAATCTAACGCCTTGTCAATCAAGGAACTTAAAATTTCGGGGGCTTCCGACGGCGACCGTTTCCGACTGATTGTCACCGACGTCAATGGCGACCCCGTTGCCAAAAGTCCAAGATTTGTCTTCAAACCATCGCAGACCACGCAGATAGAATCGGCAAACTTTTGTTTTGAAAAAACCATCTCGATGGATATAGAATCCTCCCAAAGTTATTTCAGCACCCTCCAAGTATGCCGATTTTTGCACGACAACCAAAAGGATTTAAGGTTTTTGGTGGAAAAATTGTGAATTAGTATCACAGCAATTATATAAAAAATTATGAAAAAAAACATCATCATCCCCATCCTCGCCGCAATGACCCTGATGTCGTGCGGCGGAGGCACAGCGACACAGAACAATGGCGGCAACGGCGCGGACACCGCCGCCAACGCCGCCGCAGGTACAGACGCGATTAATCGCGTCTCTACAACAACCACCGACGAATACACCGGCAAATATGCGTTGCCCGAATTGGTGTTCGACAATCTGACATATTCCAAAAAGGTTTATGCCAAAGACAGCGACATCCTGCCGATAATCAAGACCGCCAAACGCGTAGTCATTAAAGGCGACAAGATGACCATCTCCGACGGCAAAAACGAAATCCCGCTCCAATTGGACTTGGCATCGTCGGAAGAAGAGGCTTGGCCCGACAGTTACCGTTGGACATTCAGCACAATTGCCACCAAAGACATTCCCTCATTCACATTTGCAATTGCAAGCGAATATGAGGAGGCGTGCATAGCAAGACACGAAGACCCAAAGACACGTTTCATCAATCTGGAAGCCACCAATCTGTGGACGCTTTCTCCCAAAGGCTTCAACTCCTGGGACAATCTCCACCGCAAAATGGCGGCGAAATACCCTTCTGACGAAGAATATCAACGAGAAATCGACTACATCAACCGCGAAGAGCCCGACCCGTCAGACTTTTATGACGATGAGGAGGACGGCGGCGATGATGTTTCCGCCAATGGCAACGGCATCATCAATGACGTCGTAAATGATTTGGTGACGTTCTACGACCCGTATGGACTATGTGAAGGCGATGAAAAGCCAAGCGCAGACCAAATTGCCGAAAACCGCAAGAAAATCAAAATCGCAAGCCCCACGATGGCAAAATTTGAGTCAGGAGGCACGGCGGAGACTTTCACGGAGACATTCGCCTGTTACCAGCACAAAAACGGCACGTGGGTGGTGTTGGATTATTTCAAGGACGACAAAAGCCCCTTCTGCAAGATGGGCGCATACGAATTTAAGAACGGCAAATTGCAATGGCTGACCGACTACATCCCGAAGGATTTTCTCAAAAACGCCTACATCGAGGAGTTTGACGCCAATGGATTTGTACTCGAACGCGACACACCCGAAGGCAACACCGACGAGGTGTATTACAAATGGAACGGTGAAAAATTTGTAGAATAACAACAATAAAACCGACAACAAAAATGAAACGACTAACAATCATCCTCGCAATCCTCCTCGCCGCCATCAACGCATCGGCGCAGGAAGACGACCAAAAGTATGAGGGCAAAATCGGCGACTTCGACATCACGGCGGTCTATATGCCGCTCCGCTACATCGGCGGCGTCGAAGCGGGCGACTCGATAGGCTATTACTACTACAACGACCGCCCCAAGACCAAATTCACGCTCCGCCTCAAAGATTACGACGAGGTGATGAACGAAACATCATTCCGCGTGTCGTACCACGTCGTCCTCGGCGAATATACGCCCAAAGGCTTCAATTCAGGCACATTCGACGGCTGGACAAGCGCAATGAGCGACAACCTCAGCGGCACATTCACCAACAGTCAGGGCAAGGAATACGATTTTTGGATAAACATCAATTCGGACTGACCTAATTCTTCGTCTCTGGCTTCAAATGATTAGGCGAAAGGCATCGTGCGGGAGAACAGTTATTTGATTTTGTATTAAATTTTTGCGATTTCGTCGGGAGAAAGGCTGGTGGCGGCGGCGATTTGGTCGATGGGCAGTCCCATTGACTTGAGTTTGCGGGCGGTTTCGCGCATGGCATCCGCACGACCTTTGGCTTCTCCCTCCGCGAGTCCTTCGGCGCGACCGTCCACTTTGCCGGATGCGTATGACTTCCACGATGAAGATTTCGCCGTACTCGTCCTGAGCCTTGATGTCAACGCGGTTGTACTTCTGATCCTCGTTGTCCTTGTTGGTCTCGCTTTCGATGATGGCCTGTATCTTGCACTTCCTTTCCAATATCACTTCTATAAAGCCTTCAAGGACGGCAAAGTTAGCCTTGTTCCTCAGAAGCCGCTTTATTGCGTAGTCGAAACGGATGAGTTCGTTGCTTGTCATAATAAATTGCGCATTAAATGTTTTGCGCAAAGATAATGGGTTTTGAGGGAAAATGCAAAAAAAGCCTGCCGAAAAATTGGGAGATTTCTCGGCAGGCTTTTAAATATTAGATTAATCCTATCTCAATTTTGGATTCTGCAACAAGATGATTACTTGCGCACCGCACGAACCGACTGACCAGCGTAGCGTACTCTCACAGTATATTCATTCACATAAGTTGAAGATAAGGACAAAAAGTAGGCAAAATTCGGGGTAGTGACCATGTAAAGCGATGATGACCAATAATAGCCCGCAGAGCCATCTGCTTGAAACCTTACATCATCGTAATAACCAGCGGCAGGAAGGAAGATGTGGGTGTCTTTTTTGTAGTCGTATGAATGACCTTCATCATTATTCTTCTTATAGAAAATGTAGCCAGCATATTTACCTTCACCGAGATTTTTTAAACTTTCATACTCGTCTGCTTTCTCCCACACGCAATTCTTTTTCAGAGCAATGAAGTCATCATGTGTAGGCATCGACCACTTGTTGTTTGCCACATGGGCAACATCATCATCAACTTGTTCATACTTTCCAAGAACAGAGAGTTCATCGGTAAAATTCCCATAGCCATAGTCTGAATTGTAACAGTACTTGGTCAATGTATTCTCTGAACCTTCGGCGTACTTGTATGTCGCCCAAGCATACTGTTCCTTTTCTGCGGTCTCACCCCAAGCGTAGTAGTTGCCGTAGTCTTCGGGATTGGTGCCGCCAATGTTGTGGTCAGCCCAAAGGATGCCCGGTATGCCGAGGTCAACAAAGCCGCTGCGGTCGATGGTGTAGATGTGTCCTGCAACTACGTCCTCGGCAGTCTTGGTGAGGAAGTTGGTCGATACCGACTTGCCGCCTTCGAGGGCAATCCATACTTGGCCATCATTGCTGAGGTTGCACTCTGACAATGCATTGCCACTGACTTTCACGTCGAGGGTATGCTGCAACCGCGACATCTGTACCGCAAGATACACGTTTTGGTCGTAGAGCATGACTGACGAGGATTTGGACGTGAACTCGCCGTCCTTGGTCTTGTAGGTGTGGGCGCAAGAGGTCATCAATGCCGCCAACGACACTGCACTTGACGTGGGCAACGGCGTGCCATCCACAGTGAACTCGCCGACCAATGCGATGCCTTTATCGTCTTCTCCCTCGGCTTTGAATTCCGCCACTTTGTCTGAGGCAACCTCGATGTCACCCTCGAAGTAGAATTTGCCATCAGTTCCTTTTGTCAGGGGAATGGTGCTTTCGGTGATGCCGCTGCCTTCTGCCGCTCCTTTGACAGTCAGGGAAATCGGATGCTTGCCTTTTGGCAGATCGTCGTCATCGAAAGTGCGCAACACCTTGTTCCAAATGTCGTTGTCTTTGTCATCTTTTTTGAGCGCATACGTTATCTTGGAAAGGCTCTCGCCGCCGTCCACCTTCACAGAGAACGGGACTTTAACCGTCTTTGACTGCTCGGCGGGCTGTTCGGGTGTCGGGTCTGGAACCTCGGTTGTCTGTGGGGTGTCAACACTGTTGACGTCGCCATTGTCTTCCTTGCTGCAAGACGTTGCGAGAAGGACTGCCGCCACTACGGGCAGGATTCTGAGAAATGTCTTTTTCATTGCTGTGTCCTCCTTTTTGTTACCAAGATTCTTCATCATCGTCACCAAGTCCTGCGCCGAAACTTCTCTGCACTGCGCTTGCACTCAGCAATTTCGGCTGTTCGTCGAGATTGATGACCTCAATCTCAGGGCTGACGTATTTTCTCCTGTCTTGGACGGTCGCCACGCCATTTGCGACCTCGGAATTGAATCTGTCTTTCATTTTACTTGAATGAATTTTAGATGTTTATAAATAGGATTAACTGTATTCGCGGTTGTAGAGACGAAAATTTTGCGTCCTTCGTGATTGGCATACTGTATATACGCAAAAATCCCTTGCAGAAAAGCCATTTTAGGGGCTTCCCTGCAAGGGACTGTGTTTTCTATGTATATGTGAGAGGACGGCAAAAACGCCCTAAAAAAAGCCTTAGAGGAGGTGTTTAAGCGGCGATCCTGTGTGTGTGTGTGTGTGTGTGTGTGTGTGTGCAAGTTTCGTGCCATAGTATTGATTCTCAATTAGTTAATATTATCTATTTCGGATTCGTCAAGGCCAGTGAGTTCGGCGATTACCTCCGCAGGGTAGCCCTTTGAAAGCATCTTGCGGGCAGTGGCGAATTTTGCTTGCTTCTCGCCTTCGGCGCGTCCTTTTGCCTCGCCCTCGGCGCGTACCGTTTTCTCCCTATCGACGTTGATGGATTCCAACTCCCAAAAGCTCTCATAAAGACGGCGTTCGTCCTCCGTAAGGTTGCGGCAAAGTTCGAGGGCCTCCTTGGTCTCGTCGTTCTCAAAAAGTTCGTCGGATATGGATATTTCGTTTGTCTTGGCGTTTATCGAGGTCAGGAATTCCTGCCAAAGTTTGAGCATCTTGCCCTGCGCCTTGTCCTGCGGCTTGAACTTGGGCAATTCTATGCAGACTATCTCTATGCCACGGATAGTATGTGGGTTCTCGACATCCTTCTCCGAAAAAGTATAATAATGGTAGTTGTTTTTTTCTTTTTTCTCATAGATGTCGTTGAGGATGTTGACGGAATAGACCCTTTTTTGCCTGTAATGCCTTACGCCCGACTTGTAGAGCGTGGCGTACAACTTGGCGCAGTTATAAAGGACACGGTTCAAAAAGTCGGACGACCAATACATCTGCATCTCAACGATGAAATAGTCGTCATCGCCCGCCTTGCACCTGACGTCAACGGTGCTGTGCCTTTGTCCATCATTCAGCGGAATAATCTCCGACGGCATATACTCAACATCATTAATCCGTTGCTTGCCCTCCAATTTCAGGACGGCATTCAACAGACTGATTGCCAAATTCTTATGTTCACCGAACACTTTTTTGAACACAACGTCGGTCTTTGGGTCGTAGTATTCCATATCTGATGGTATTTTGAGTTCGTTTTCGGCAACAAAGTTAGGATTTTTTCTGGGATGGGGCAAGTTAATTTTGTGTTAAATTTTCACTCCGTCAATTTCCTCGTCTCTTCCTTCAATTCCTTATGCAATATCAGCAATCCTATCAGGTTTGGCATAGACATCAGCACCACGCCAACAGACGAGATGTACCAAATCACGGATGTGTCTGCAAATGACGCGATGAAGAATCCGATTACATAGACAATCCTGAACGGCAGCACGGATTTCTGTCCGAACATAAATATCATCGCCCTGTCGCCGTAATAGCACCACGCTATCGCCGTGGAGAATGCAAAGAGCAACAGCGACAACGCCACTATGTAATCGCCCAATCCGCCAAACCAACTCGACGAAAACGCTTTGATAGTCAGCGGCGCACTGTGCAACAGTGATTTGCCGCTGATTTTTATGCCATTGAGCGCGGGCGTGCCTTTCACGACGTTGATACTGCCGCTGTAAGGCTTGCCGTCCTTATTGAAAACCATATCCTCAGCCACCGACTGCGCGTGTATCAGGGTCCAATTGCCAGGCTTTGCCTTGCCGTCCTCCACCTCGATGACGCCTTCAAAACGTGAACCATCACTTTGCATAGCCTCGCACAAGACGTTGACATCGTTGCTGTTGGTGTTTATGACAATAATATCCGCCTGTTGGAAGTCGTTTTGGAATTTTTGGTTCCAAACGCCCGACGATACAATCATCAATCCCGTCAGCGAGCATATTATCACCGTGTCGATAAAAGGTTCGAGCATCGCCACAAGGCCTTCCTGCGCGGGGAGTTGACACCGAGCCGTAGCGTGTGCGATAGGCGCACTACCCTGCCCCGCCTCGTTAGAAAACAATCCACGGTTGATGCCCCTCGACATCGCCAACGCCACCGTGCCGCCGAGGAATCCGCCCGTTGCCGCCGTGCCCGTAAAAACGTCGCCGACCACAGACTTGATGCCAGGCCAGAGATTGTCGATGTGATAGAGAATCACCACCATCGCGCCCACAAAATATACTATCGCCATAAAGGGGACGATTTTTTCGGTTACGGTGACAATCCTCTTGATGCCGCCCAAAACCACAGCCGCAAGAGCCACGGCAAGCACCGCGCCGCTCACTATCTGCGGTATGCTGAATGTATCGCGCATTGCGGTGGCAATGTTGTTGATCTGCGGCAGGCTT
>JAEEGK010005792.1_pt1 | contig 29872 bp, 20 predicted proteins | sample 8958771 | NCBI WGS metagenome assembly JAEEGK01 (sample SAMN16246547, study PRJNA631951) | gut metagenome | biome: gut microbiome; feature: rumen; material: SC-attached | host: Bos | place: Iran: Karaj | collected 2018-10 | reverse complement strand
CCATGCAACTATTGACCTATTCCTATAACTTTTAATGCCACAAAGATATGAAAAAATTATTTATCGGAATTGATTTCTCGAAAGAAAAAGTCGATGTAGCCATCATTTTTGCAGAAGGACTGTCTGAAACGGGCAAAAGAGTGTTCAATCAGTTCAAGACAACCACTGCGGAATATGGCAAACTGGTGAAGTGGGTGGAACAGAACGCCAATGGCACTGATCCTTCGCTGTGGCTGTTCTGTGGTGAGAACACAGGCGATTACAGCAAGGGACTTTGCAACTATCTCTATGGCAAGGGATATGAGATGTGGCTGGAGAATGCGAAGTGCATCAAGGATGCTTCCGGAATACGAAGGCTCAAATCCGACCGTGCCGATGCTTCCATGATTGCTGAATATGCAATGAGGAATCATGACAGGAAAGTGCCGTACAAGCCACTTAGCGAGGCATTGAATCAACTCCGGGAACTCTTTCTCTGTAGGCAAATGCTCGTAAGACATCGGAGCAGTTTCATCACCCGCAAAGGAGAGAAGGAGTACACCATGGAGAAGTCTCCTGCCAGGAAAGCAATCTCCCTATGCCAGAAGCATGTAGTGACGTCCTTCGACAAGGAAATCGATTCAATTGAAGGCAAGATAAAGCAGCTGATTGAGTCCAATAAAGAACTGTCAGAAGTTTACCACATCGTGACGTCAGTTCCAGGAGTTGGACCTCAGAACGCCGTCAGCCTGATGGTGTACACGGACAATTTCCAGAGATTCAATTACAATGCGAGAAAGATTGCCTGCTACTATGGCGTAGCTCCTTTCGGAAAGGACTCAGGCACCAGCGTGCACTCTGATCCTCATGTCCACTATATGGCGAACCGCCAGATAAAGGCATTGCTCACCCAGGCGGCATTGACAGCCATCAGGCACAATCCTGTCATGTCTCACTACTACAACAGACTCATTGCACGGGGAAAAACGATGCCTGTAGCTCTTAATAATGTCAAGAACAAACTGCTGCATTTGTTGACTGCAATGGTCAGAAACAAGCTGGTTTTTGACCCAAACTATAAAATTTCAACTTAAAACCTAAAATTATGGTCAAAAAATTTGGATTTTAACATAGAAAGCGGAAGGCACGGAAGAACACGGAAATTTTAATAATTTGAACACGAAAGTATCGAAAGGAACGAAATTTATTTCCTCTGTGCTTTAAGTCGCATTTTTCTATATTTTCCTTTCACGTTTTTTCGTGGTTCGTTTTCATAGGTCTTCATTCTTTGATTCCCCTTTTTCCGTGCTTTTCGTGTCTTTCGTGGTTAACACCTTTCTTGCCGAGTTCGGGTGTATTCTGGCGTTTCGCTTCGAATTCGTTCAATTTTCCTTTCTCTTTCGTGCGTTTCCTTCTGTGTTTCGTTTTCATTGGTCTTCATTCGGTGATCCCCCTTCTTCCGAGTCTTCCCTGTTTTCCGTGGTTATCCCATTTATTTTTGTTTTTTTCGGAATTTTGGTTATCCTTTTCCCTGCCCTTATACAGTCCTTGGCTGTTCTTTTCGTTTCAAATCGGTGTTAATACTTCTCTCGCAGATGTCGCAGCATTATTTCTAATGTTCCTATAGAATCTGTAAGATCTGCGTAATCTGCGAGAGCCATTTCTTTCGTTGCTTTCGTGCATTTTGTGGTTATCCTTTTCCGTGCCCTTATACAGTCCTTGGAAGCTCTTTACGGTTCAAATTGGTGTTAATACTTCTCTCGCAGATGTCGCAGATATCGCAGAATTATTTCTGATGTCCTTGTAGAATCTGTGAGATCAGCGTAATCTGTGAGAGCCATTTCTTTCGTTGCTTTCGTTCATTTCGTGGTTATCCATTTCCCTGCCCTTATACAGTCCTTGGAAGTTCTTTACGGTTCAAATCGGTGTTAATACTTCTCTCGCAGATGTCGCAGATATCGCAGCATTATTTCTGATGTCCCTATAGAATCTGAGAGATCAGCGTAATCTGCGAGAGCCATTTTCTTTCGTTCTTTTCGCATTTCGTGGTTGTCCTTTTAAGCGTTTTCCGTGGTTATTTTCCACCTTGACTACCCCTTCCTTTGCTGGTAGTTTCGTCGATTTTTGCGTACAACTGCGGTTGTGCATCGTTTCATGGGACGGTTATAAACGTTACATGGTGTTTGCTAAGTAGTTGAAAATCAAACGATGTTATTGGTGTAATTATTTTTGTTACACTTAAAATGGGCATTTAACAAAAAATGTTACTTTCACTTTTTTTTAGTTAAAGAATATTAAATATCTTTGCGCCGGTCTTAAAGAATGCTAAATACAAACCAAAACACACTTATTCACATTTTTATTACCAAAATCCAAAGCTTATGAAGACAAAACTTCTGTTTTTGTTGGCGCTGGGCCTCGGTTCCACAGCAGTGGCAGTAGGCGAACCGCGCATTGTAAAGGGTCAGGTACTTTCCGATTCGGATGGCGAGCCAATGATTGGTGTCGCTATTTCGGAGAAGGGTACGACCAATGGTACTATCACCGATGCTGATGGTAATTTCTCCATCAACGTCGAGGATGGTGCCGTGCTAACCATTTCTTATATGGGTTACACCACGCAGAATGTCAAGCCTGTGGGTAACAGCCCTATTAAGATTGAACTCGTTGAAGACTTAAAAACGCTTGACGACGTCGTAGTAGTAGGTTATGGTACAATGAAGAAATCAGATTTGGCTGGTTCTGTTGTATCTGTTGACCGTGAAGCTATGATGAGGAGAACTCCAACAAACATCGGTCAGGCCCTCCAGGGTGCTGCTGCTGGTGTGATTGTAGTTGCACAAGACGGTGCTCCTGATGCTAATGCACAGATTCGCATCCGTGGTATCGGTACTATCAATGGTGAGGCCAAGCCTTTGTATGTCATTGATGGTATTCCTTCAGGACATGAGGCAAATTACCTTAATCCCGCAGATATTGAGAGCATCGAGGTTTTGAAGGATGCTTCTGCTGCTGCTATTTATGGTTCTGATGGTGCTAACGGTGTCATCATGATTACCACCAAGCATGGTGAAAAGGGTAAGACCAATATTTCAGTTACTGCAGATTTCGGTTTCCAAACCATGCCTTACGAAATCGAGACATTGGGTATTAACGAATATGCTGCTGCTGTTCGTACTTCTAAGGCCAATGATGGCAATGGTTTGAGCAACCAGATTTGGGATGCCAAGTATGATGGCAAACGTAACAACATCAATTGGCAGGATCAAATGACCCGTATGGGCTTCAAGCAGCAGTATGGTATTTCTGCATCAGGCGGTAACGAAAAAACTCAATATAACGCTTCCGTCGGTTACTTGGATAACCAGGGTTTGATTGTTAATTCATTCTACAAGCGTTTGAATGCTCGTGTAAATGTAAAGTCCAAAGTGAATAAATATTTGGATTTCGGCGTCGACATGAGTTATTATCGTAGCCAAAGCCGTGGTTCAAACCGTGGTTTGGGTAACAACGGTAACCTTTCTTCTCACCGTGACTTGGCTCAGATGGCTCCAACTTTGGATTACATTGATCCTACTACTCAGAAATTGGTGAATGTTAACGTTGTTAACCCCGATGGTACTTATGGTTCTGGTTGGAATAATACATCTGATGGTTGGGAAGGCAATACCGCTATTTATCAGAATGTTTATGCAACGCAGAAAGAACTTACTGGTACTGCATACAACCACAATGTAACCATCAATCCTTATGTTGAATTGACCCTTCTTGATTTGGACGAGCACAAGTTCAACGTTCGTGCACAGGGAAGTTATGGTCACTCATCTTATGAATCTAAGTCTTGGACAGATCTTTACCATCGTTATAACTTCATCAATGGCGTGCGTACGGAGGATTTGTATAAAGGCAATAGATACAATGAGTTGAACTTGAGCCAAAATGCTTCTACTTACTTGCGTATGTCTACCTATATGACCTATACTTGGAAGACCGATTTCAATAATCTTACTTTCATGTTGGGTAACGAAGTATCTAAGTCTGATGGTTCATGGGTAAGTGCTGGTGCAAATACCTTCATTTCTCAGGATCTCCGTCAAACAAAATTTGCTACCAATGAGGTTTCTAAGACTGGTCAGGGCGGTTATAACAATGAGACTCATACCATCTCTTACTTCGGTCGTCTTTCATATTCCCTCATGGATCGCTATTTGCTCACCGCAACGTTCCGTAAGGATGGTAGTTCTAACTTCTCTGAGAAAAACAGATGGGGTACATTCCCTTCATTTGCCGCTGGTTGGCGTATCAGTGAGGAGGACTTCATGAAGGACTTCGATATGATTACAAACTTGAAGCTTCGTGCTGGTTGGGGTCAGACAGGTAATGCTGGTGGCGTCAGCGGTAAGTGGAGATATCGTTTGAGCCAAGATAATGTTTGGTATCAGTTCTATCCTGAAGATGCTTCGCTTGGTCAGTATAGTAACCGTGATAAGGTGGCTGGATACTACGCTCCTTTGGTAGATAGAGGTTTGAAGTGGGAAACCAACGAGCAGACCAATGTCGGTATTGACTTAGGTCTTAACTTGTTCGACGGCGATTTGACTGTAGCTTTCGATTACTATAATCGTCAGACCAAGGATCTTTTGTTGAACCGTCAGATTCGTCCTTCTTCTGGTGATACCCAAGTATATACCAACTATGGTACTATTGAAAACAAGGGTGTAGAATTCTCTGTTTCATACCATAAGCAGTTGAATAAGGATTGGGGTATTACCGCAACCGTCAATGGCACAACTTTGAAGAATAAGGTTAAGAAGATGGGTCTTCCTATCTATGCTGAAGCTTCTGGTGGTAATGATGGTAGCACTAATGATGGCTCGAATGTCCTTGGCGTCGCTGCTTCTGCATTCAGTTGGCAGAACCACTCTCTTACAGAGGAAGGTGGTGCAATCGGTTCTTACTGGGGTTGGTTGACTGATGGTATTTTCCAGTCGGACGAAGATGCTAATGCTTATGTAAATGCCAAAGGCGAGAAAATTCAGGGTAAGGCAAAAGCTGGTGACTATAAGTTCAAGGATGTAAACGGTGACGGTGTCCTTGATGATAAAGACCGTGTTATCTTGGGTAATGGCGTGCCGAAGTTTACTTTTGGTATCAACTTGAGCGCTACTTACAAGAATTTTGATATGGCTATCTATATGAATGGTATTCTCGGTCAGGACCTCTTATCTTACTCTGCTATGCGCTTGAGCTGTATGTGTCAGGGTGATGAGCAGACTACCGTAAATATCTTGAAGGATAGCTATGGCAAGGTAGCTCGCGTCGAGAATGGTAAGGTGGTTAACTCTGGTGCTTCTTTGCCACGTCTTTCATACCTTGATGAAAACAAGAACGGTCGTGTCAGCGATGCTTGGGTAAAGAATGGCAATTTCCTCCGTATCAATACCCTTCAGATTGGCTACACTGTTCCTCGTAAGTTGATTCGTCCTCTTGGCGTGAACAATATTCGTGCTTATGCAAGTATCCAGAACCTGGCACTCTTCTCTCCATATAAGAAGTATGGTGACCCAGAGTGTGGTCAAGGTAATGTCCTTTTCACTGGTCTCGATACTGGACGTTATCCTACACCACGCACCTACATGCTCGGTGTGAATGTAACCTTCTAATCCAAACACAATAAATTCGATTTGATATGAAAAAAATACTTAATATTGGTCTATGTGGTTTGGGACTTCTGGCTCTCGCTTCTTGCGATAATGATGAGTTCCTCGCTGTAACCGATACTGACTATATCCCTTACGCTGCAGCGTTTGAAAGTGACGATGCTGCAAAGTTGGGCATGAATGGTGTTTATGATATGATGTTCCCAAGTAGCTATGATGGCGACTGGGGCTTCAAGCCAAATCTGTTCTCAGGAACTCACCCAACAATGGATACCCAGTGTACTGGTTGGGATGTGAAGTTCCTGGATCAGAGTTGGGATGCTACCACAACCGAGTTGGGTTCTGGTTGGTCTCATGCTTATCATGCTATTTCTCGTGCCAATCTTTTCCTTTCTGGCTTGGAGAGTGCAACTGCTCTTTCTGACGAAGTTAAGAAGAAGTTGGAAGGCGAGGCTCGTGCCGTTCGTGGTTTCTTCTATTCCTATTTGGCACAGACTTGGGGTCGAGTTCCTATGTTAGGAACAGGTGAAGACTATTCAACTTCGCCAGTTAAAGCCAAGGCTGATACCTACGAGGAAATGTGGGACTTCATTATTGAAGACTTCACCAAGGCTGCCGACCTCCTGGATTGGAAGCCTATGGATAACCAGTATGGTCGTGCCACCAAGGGTATGGCTCTCTCTTACTTGGGTGATGCCTACATGTGGAAAGCATATCGTTGTCCAGATAAGGCGAACGATTGCTATGCCAAGGCCAAGGCTGCTTTGAAGAATGTTTTGGAGAATGGCCCATACAAGTTGCAGCCTTCTTTCTCTACCCTTTGGGATCCAGAAGGAGGTTGGAGCAAGGAGTGCATTTGGGCTCAGGTCATTGACGAAGGTGAAGGTTGGACTGGTTGGAACAACCTCTCTACCAACTTCAACTTGAAGTGGTATGTCGCTTGCCCAGAGAATGGTGGTTGGGGTTCCCTCTTCCTCTCTTGGGAGTGGTACGCTTGCTACGAGCCGGGCGACGAGCGTCGTGACGCTTCTTGCTGCACGGGTGCTGTTCCTGTAGGTGCAGATAGTTATAAGGAGAATGGAAAGGATATCGTTGATGTCACCTCACCTTCTTATGGCAAGCACCCATTCCTCAACATTGAAATCGGATACCCAGCTCCTGCTGCTACTTACACAAAGCAGTATCACTTCTACAATGGTGAGTATGCTCCTGCAATTTGGACAACCAAACTGTGGCGTAATGGTCATGCAGGAGATCTTAATGGTGTAGGCTCTTGGGGCTGGGGTATGTGGGCACCTGTGTCCATCTACTACAAGCGTCTTCCAAATGTCATGCTTGACTATGCAGAGTGCTGCTTCCGTACTGGCGAAGAAGAGAAGGGTTGGGCAGAGCTCGATAAGCTTCGTCGTCGCGCCTTCGGTTTGGATGAAGTGGGTGTTGACCTCACTCCATATCTGAAGCATCACAACTATGTATGTGACAAGTTCGGTTTGCCTCAGCTGACTGAATATCCTATCCAAAATAAGGATGCAAGCAAGACCTTCAAGCCAGCTAAGGAGCTCTATACTGCTGACTATACTTCTCCACGTGGCAAGAAGTTCTCTTCTGAGCCTTGGAAGGTAGCTGTCAACGAGGAGCGTCGTAAGGAGTTCAACACCGAATGGTGTCTCCGTCCTGATATGCAGAAGTCTGGCTTCATGGCTGATCACATCGCAACCAACTATCCTACGGATGCTACTAAGGGTGACGCTTCTAAGGACTATCCTTGGTCACACCGTGAGTTCTCTTACGATGACAAGAAGATGGATATGCCATTCCCACAGGATGAGCTTACCAAGAATACTGCTCTTATCCAGAATGATGCTTACCTTGGCGACAAAGCTAAGTAATCGGTAACAATCATAAATATTTCCCCCTCTCAGAGCACAATCTCTGAGAGGGGGATTTTCGTTTATTCAGTATGGATGTATACTAACGGGTTGGCAACCCAGAGAAATTATGATGGAACAAGGCATCATTAATGTTTGTCAACATTTCAAGTCTTTCTGTGTAGATATTCACCGACGAAGTAGATAAGCCTGCCCCAATACTGCTTTTATATTGGTTACAAAGCCGTTTTAGTTTTTTTCCCCTTAATCCTTATTATATAAATATGAATATCCAAGAATAGCTTTTAATTTATTACTGTCCGCTAAAAAGTCATACAAAGGGGGGCTTGCTCTGCAAAAAAATAACAAAGTTGCCGATTTATAGACCTCTTAGGTACATTTTTTTCAAAAAATATTTTTATCGGGCAGCAATAAAAAAAAATAAGGGACGCTCCAAAGCGCCCCTTATCAAAATATTAACAGAATAAAAGAGAGGAATTACTCTTTAAATCCAGTATAACGCTGACCCTGAATCATGTAATAGGTATCTGGATTATCATCATCAAATGTAACCAGGAAAGCGATACTGTCATTGGGCATACCGTGCAGGTTGGTTGCAGCACCATACATTACCTTACCGGAAACAATCTTGGCATTGCCAGTACCAGCCGCATCGTAAGGCACATAGTCCGAGGTGCTGAAAGTCTGCTTAGAGACATTTACATCAACCTTAAACTTGAAGGCCCAGAAATTACCGCGGTCATCAATCCACATTTCCTTTGAGGAATTGCTTGCGGTATTGTAGGTGTACAAAGTGAAAGTACCAATGCCATAGCAGTCTTCGGCAATAACGTTGCCATCGGCATCAGCCAAGTCGGCACGGACTTCCCAGTTACCAGCCACTTTTTGTACGGCAGTACCACCTGCCTCGATATCGGTCTGAGCATCGCAAGAAGCCAATGCAAAGATACCAGCAGCGGCAGCCAATACACTTGAAAATATCTTATTCATAATCATTTACTTTTTTATTCTTTAGTCATTGAAACATTGAACTCCATATTGGCATAGATGGCACACCAAGAAAGAGTCTTAGTTGAAGCATCCCACTTGCCGCCAGTCATGTCGTCGGCAGAGTCACCCCAGCCATTGACGAAACTGCTGTTCAAGGTAACAGTGCCATCATCGGCAATACTGATGTTGCCCTCCAGATAGTAGTCGGCACCATAACCAGCACGCTGGCCATAATAACCACCCAGAATGTCATCTACAAAATATGTGCCATCTGGCTGGCCGATAACGAGGATCTCGAATGACTTGCCATAAGTGGTGAGAGTGCCCTTACGGTTATCGCGGAAGCTGGCAGGATCGGTAGCATAGAAACCTTCAACGGCATCGTTAGGATCGAGCACGACAACGGTTCTTGACTCTGAGACAGAGAAACCATCCTCGTTGACAATCAAATAATTGACAGAATATACACCGGAGGTATTTACATCCAAGTCGGTGGTGACCTGAACCATAGAAGTCACGTCGGAACCTTTCATTTCTGCGCTATAACCAGGCTCAACATAAGCGGTGCCCTTGTCCAGGACAATGAAATCATCACCCTCCAGAGTAAGCGTAGCATAGTAAGTCACTTTGCTGTCTGTCCATTCCTTGTCCTCACAAGAGGTAGCTACGAACAGACCCAGGCAAGCGGTCAAACAAATTAATATCTTTTTCATAAATTGTTATGCAAATTAAATTGTTACTTATAGCACAATTACTTAACATCCCAGAATACGCGGTCGCTGATAGTGTGGGCGGCAGGAGTATTCTTGTTGAGACGACGTGCTGAACTTGGGAATGGCAAGCTCAAGCACAAGCCCTGCTTCTCCGAATAGTTTACAACTGGAACGATGAAGTCGCCAGGAGTGTAAATCTCAGGATTGCTGTTGATGGCAGCAGCAGCGCTTGCAGAACATGCTGGAACATCGGTACGGCGTGCCTCGGTCCAAGCCTCCATGTGATCGCGGAAGAAGAGGGCAACCCACTTCTGGCGATAGATCTTGTCGAGCTTCTGGGCATCGGTACCATCCCACTTAACCAAGTCTCCAGCCAGGAAAGCATCCTCACCTTCTACTCCACGGTCGGCGAAATCGGCCTTGACACCAGCCTCGTAAGCAGCCTGGGCAGCACCGTCGTTAGCCAAGAAACGAATCTGAGCCTCGGCAATGAGGAACTGCAACTCGGCCTGAGTATAGAGGTAAACAGGCATATCCTTAGCCGCATCATAGTTGACAGCGCTTACATAACTCTCTTGATACTGAGCAGTCTGGATACCCAACCAACCGGCGGTAGTAGTCTTGGCACCTGGCATCTGGCCGACATACTTGCCATCCAGAGTACGTGGGCTAAGAACATAAGAAATACGAGGATCGTCGGTTGCATTGTAATAAGAAATCAAAGGATAAGCTGCGCAATGATTCTTAGCGCCCAACTGCTTGTAACCGTCGAACCAAGGATTGTACTGGTTATCGACTGGAGAATAGACATCCCAGACAACGTTGTTGGCGAAGAAATTGCCAGCCTGAACCAACTTGACAATCTTCTGCTTGTTTGCATCGACATCTACACCACCATCTACGAGACGGAAGAGCATACGGAGACGGAGAGCATTGGCGAAACCAATCCACTGCTTGATGTCCTTATCCAACAATGGGTCAGTAACAGTCATAGCGTCGCCATCCAACAAGGTAGCTTCAGCCTCGTCGAGTTCTGCCAAAACGCCATTATAAACATCGACACCCTTGTCCCAAGTAGGCATAGGAACATCGACACCCTTCAAGGCATCCTTGTAAGGAACTTCATTCAAGTTATCGACCAAAAGCTGATAAGCATAAGCGCGGAGCACGGCACACGCAAAAAGGTCGGCAGTGCTGCTGGTCTTTGTCTTAACGTCTTCGATGTCCATCAAGGCACCGGCATAGAGATTACGGTAGCAACGGTTGAACAAGTCCTTGCTCTCGTTGATGTTGAGCTCGGCAAGGTCGTTGTACTGATTGGCGGTAGGAGCCTGCTCAAAGAACTGAGCAAAGAAACCGCCATAGTTGAACATCTGATCACCCACGCAGTCGGCAATGAAATTTTCTGCCGATGGAAAAACCAGATCAGCTGTTACAGAGGCATTTGAAGGAACTGTTGGGTCCTCATTGATGTCCAGACTGCAGCTTGAGAGCATCAGGACACCAGCCAAACTATATATTAAAGATTTTTTCATATCGATTCTGGGAAATTAGAATTTAACTGACAAATTGAAACCATACTTACGTGAAGATGGATTTGAGCTATACTCACCGAACTGACCCTCCAAGTCATTACCGAATGAAGAGGCATCTGGATCCATGTAAGTATTCTCCTTAGGAGTCCACAAGAAAAGGTTGTTGCCATAAGCAGACAAGGTTACCTGCTCAATTGGGGTATTCTTGAACCACTTAGTTGGCATTGACCAAGAGAGGTTGACGGTACGCAACTTCAAGTAGGTCTTGTCAATCAAATCAGAAGCATCCATCTCTGTACCACCATCGTTCCAATAGTTATAAATATCCTTAGGAGTCAATGGGATGGTATTCTCGACGTAGCCGCCATTGCCATCGCTCATCACAGAGTTTGGAACGATGAATGGGTTACGATCGTTGTAAGCGGTCTGGATGGCATTACCCGTGAACCAAGAGATGTTCTTGGTACGTGAGTACATCAAACCACCCTTACGGAAGTCGAAGTCAGCAGAGAGGGTGATGCTCTTGTAGCGAAGGGCCGTGCCAAAGCCCATGGTATAATCAGGATTCATGGAACCGATCTCAACCTGCTCGCCAGCTACTGGCAAACCGTTGGCATTCACGATGATATGACCTTCCTCGTCCTTCTGGCTGGTGGTAGCCTTGAAGATACCCAATTCCTTGCCTTCGATAGCGTAGAGACCAGTACCACCGCTGAAGCCATAGATGCTGACCTCACCGCCCATATCCTCAGGAAGGGATACGACCTTATTCTTATTCTTGGTAAAGTTCCAAGTCAAAGTCCAATCCCAATTCTTGGTACGGATAGGAGAACCAGACAAGAGGAGCTCGACACCACGGTTACGGATAACGCCCAAGTTGGTGTTGACAGCGGTATAACCGGTGGAAGGATCCAGGTCAAGACGAGTGATCTGTTTGTCTGTCTCTCGGTTATAGAAAGCGAAGTCAACATTGACACGGTTCTGGAAGACAGCTACATTGAAACCTGCCTCGAACTCGGTAGTCATCTCAGGGCTCAAGTTGTTGGAACCGAGGATGTTACCCACTGAGTAAGCATTGGTGCCCGTCTTGGTGAATGCAAAGTTACTGTTACCCCAACCACTGGAAGAAGCAGCACCTTGAGCAAAGTATGGCATTGTATAATAAACAGGGGCATCGTTACCGGTCTTACCCCAAGCTACACGAACCTTGCCGAGATCCACGATAGACTTTGCCTCGCCAGTCAAGAAGTTCGACCAGAGGAAAGAACCTGTTACGCCAGCATAGGTATAGTGGTTGTTGTCGTAAGGAAGGGTAGAAGAATAGTCGGTACGTACGGTACCAGAAACAAAGACACTCTCCTTCCATGCAATCTCACCTGTGCCATACCAAGAGAACGAACGGCGCTTCCACTGATCGGTAACAAGAGTAGGAATCTCGGAAGAGTTGCTGAGATCAAACCAAGTAGGGATGGTCAAGTTGGTCACAGTTGCCTGGAGGGCAGATGCACGACGCTCATTACCGTTGATACCAATCAAGGCATTGATATGCCAGTCGGAAGCAATATTCTGGTCGTAGGAAACCATGATGTCTGCTTCCAAGTCACGACGACGGGTGTAGCTCTTCTGAACCTCACCTGTTACCTCAAGGATAGAAGAAGCTTGACTTTCGATTGCATTGTAAGAGTCACCAAACATGGCCTCAATATTTGGCGCACCATAAAGGCGCTCGTCGGTAGAGGCATCACCACCCAAACGAGCAGTTGCCTTGAAGTACTTCAGGAAGTCATAGTCAAGCTGAATCTTACCATAGAAACGGCTCTTGTCCAGCGTATTCTTGTAATTCTCAATTACCCAATATGGGTTGTTGACACCATAAGGAGTGAAATAGTAACCTGGGGTATTGAAAATGTCATCGAGATCCTCCAAGTTCTGGAAAGAAATATCTCTTGGTGTCTGCATGATGGCATTGTACATAGAGCTCTCCTTCTGGCCACCGACTACAGAGCTAATCTTCTGTGAAATATAGTTGGCCGAGAAGCTCAGGGTCAAGTCTTTGACCTTGTGCGTGGCACGGGCAGAGAAGTTATACTGCTTGTTGGTATCCTTTGCCTTAGGAATGATACCATCTTCGCTTACCTGCATGACAGACAGATAGTAAGTGCTCTTACCATCCTCGCTGGCACCATTGAAAGACACATTATTGGTGTACTTGAAACCAGTAGTGAAGAAGTCCTCCACATTGTGCTCAATAGGCAGATAAGACTTGATTAACTGAGAGTTGTTGTAAATGGCGCCATATTTCAAGATAGAACCATCGAAACGAGGACCCCAAGAACCATTCTCGTCATCGGTCTTGTCACCATACCAGCCCATACCGAACATGTTCTGTGACTGTGGAACGCGCAAAACTGATGCCCACTGCAAACCACCGTTGTAGGTAACACCCAGACCCTTACGAGCCTTCTGGCCGCTCTTGGTGGTAATCATGATGACACCATTGGCTGCACGTGAACCATAAAGGGCTGTTGCAGCAGCGCCCTTCAAGATGGTCATGTTTTCAATATCCTCTGGATTGACAAGGCTGGCACCGTTGCCGAAGTCGTAATTACGGTCCAAACCTTGGCTACTGTAAGTAGCAGAATTGTTGATCGGCACACCATCTACGACATACATAGGCTGGTTGGTCTGACCGAGAGAAGTAAAGCCTCGGATAACGACAGAGCTTGAAGAACCTGGATCGCCAGAATTACGGACAGATACACCTGCCACTTTACCAGCCAAACCAGACATCAAGTCTGTAGCATGGGCATTTGTCAAATCTTCTGCCTTCAAAGAAGTTGCAGAATAACCGAGTGCCTTCTGAGAACGCTTAACGCCCAAAGCGGTAACCACAACATCATCAATCACCTGATAATTGGAAGCCAAGGAGATTTTCATCTTGTCCTTGATTGGGGCTTCCTGAGTGATCATACCCACAAACGAAACTGTCAAGGTTTTGGCATCTTTTGAAACACTGATGGAGAAATTGCCATCCATGTCTGTTGTAGTACCGGTATTTGTACCAGTAACCATAACAGACGCACCAATGACCGGCTCTCCATCTTCTTCTGAAATGACGCTACCAGTAACGGTACGATTTTGCGCCATAAGCATCGTTATGCCCATGAAAAAGCAAACGAACAAAGAAAGAACTTTTCTCATTTGATTAATAAAAACGGTTTACAAAAACAAAAAACAAGAACAAATATAGTATTGCATACAAAGTGCACTTAGGGTGCTCTCTAGATGTTTTTCTGTTGCAAAGTTGCATTTAAATTAAGAAAAGTGCAATTTTTTTCACCATTTTTCTACCAAAATGCCCTGCAATAATTATAATAATAGCAAAAATATTCATTAGAGATTGCAAAAAAAGGTTATTAAAATTAAAAATTGGTAAAAAAGATGTCAAAAAATGGCGAAACATGCCATATTGCACCAAAGTTGCAAGCATCATACGTTTAAAACAATCGTTTTGCCACAAAACAACCCACTTTCTCTGTCTTTTTGCATATTCATACGAACAATTTGCAAGCCATTCCCCTCCCTCAAATTGCAAAATCCACCTGACACCCTGAAAATTTGTCAAGTAACGCGAATTCGGCGAAAACACATAAACTGCCAAACCGCACAACCGAAACTTTATCGCCCATCCCTTGCAAGTTCGCCACAGAATCTGTATCTTTGCACCGTGGGAACGGAATCTCCGAAACAAACAACGATTTCTTCTCTCGCGGATTTCGCCGATTCCACAGATTTTTCCGCCTAATCCGCACAATCGGCGAGAAACATACATATATATAATATGAAAGAGATACTTGACTACTACCTGCGCCTGTCGCAGAACAACAACAAACCCTGGTTTGATGCCCACAAGGCTGAATACCTGCACGTCAAAGAGAAGTTCGAGGCTCTGGCCGAGGAGTTCCTCCACGGAGTTGAGCAGTTCGACCCCCGTTGTCGGAACCTGCAAGTGAAGGATTGCGTCTATCGCATCTATCGCGACACACGTTTCTCCTCTGACAAGCGCCCCTACAAGGACTGGCACGGCATCTACGTCTGTCCGCGTGGCAAGAACTCCGGCATGGCAGGTTACTACCTCCACTTCGAACCAGCCACCGACCGTTACCTGTTGGGTGCCGGACTCTATTGTCCAACTAAAGAGGTGCTGAAGAGTGTCCGCGAGCAGATTATGTTGGAGCCCGACGAGTTCCACCGCGCTGTCCTGGCCTGCGGCGAGGGCTTCCACCTCGACTGGTCAACTGCGCTCAAACGTTTTCCTGTTGGCTACAATCCCGATGACAAACACAGCGAATACTACCGTCTGAAGAGCTACGACATGTTTATGGACCTGACCGAACAGGACGTACTCCAACCCGACTACCTTCCCCGTGCCCTGGAGCAACTCCAGAAATGCCACCCCTTCAACGAACTCCTCAACCGTTGTGTTGAATACGCCCAAGAGGGCAACGCCCGTTAGTCCTCTGCCCCAACCCTGTCGTCACCTCGCGGTATCGATCGGGTAACGATTGGGTAACGATTGGGTAACGATTGCAGTAAGATTGAATCGACCGGAATCAATCACCGAATTAAGACCAATTCTTGACCCTTCTTTTATTGTGTCATAACCGCGAGGGATGGGGAGCGTACCGGCGCATCCCCGTGTCCGAAAAAGCGAACCTCCACCCAGTTGCCGACAGAAAGCAACAGGGTGGAGGTGTTCTTGTTTCAGTCGGCACACTGCCTGACTTACGCCATTGCCAATTCGCGCCCCACGGCACGAACGGTATCTATGATTTCTTTCACACGAAGTTCACTAGGCTTTTTCTTCCCGCTGACATACTGCGCCATAAGACTTTGGGAGATTCCCATGCGGCGAGCAATGGCAGACACATTCAATTCCGGATGAGCCATGAAAAAAGCATAAAGGGAGGTCGGCTCTTTGGGCGCAAAGAATCCATCGAAGCACAGATCTTCGTCCAAAACAGGCCAATGGATGCCATATTCGTCTGCCTCGAAGTTTTCCAATTGCTCAAACGTGGCATAACGCAAACGGGGATAATTGCACAACAGCTCCTGCCCCTCTCGACCATCTTCCGTCCGAATGCAGATGGCCTTGTCGGTAAACCAAATTTTCTCAATTTTCATAATACGAACTCCTTTCATTATCAAGCAGGTATATCACTTGCAGTTATTGAAAAAGGTATTCCAATGCGTAGCAATGGTTTCTACATTCTCGGCAATAACAGTTTCTATCAATTTCAATTCTTGTTTCTTGAAACCGGTATTCTCCACCATTTTGACTGGGAAGATTGTAAATTTCGCCCGATTGCCATCCTTTATCACATGCACATGAATTGGGGTATGGTCATTAGCATAGAACAGAAATCTATAACCGAAGAATATGAATATTGTTGGCATTGATAATATTTTTTGCAAAGATAGGTAATATTTTTATTACCTCCAAGTAAATATCAGGAAAAAGAGTCCGAGAACGCAAAAAATTATCTCGCAGAGTGTAACAAAGTGTAAATGAGGACACAAATTGTGCTTCATTCCACTTAGTTACACTCTGCGAAAGATTATCTCGTCAACAGAAAGGCAATGCTCAACTCTGGAGAGTTGTTTTTCGTTACACTCCCCTCAGTACTTGTAGCGCTTCCAAAAGAAATAGTGGGAGAAGAACCACTTCTTTTCGGGGTCGATGCAGGCTATTTCCTTGAGGTTCTGACTGATGGCTCGATAGAGGTCATGCCTTTCCTTATAGAAACTGAGGTCGATGGTCTCCGCGCGCTTATGGTCCTTCACCAAATAAATATAGCTTCCGCCTTCATGGTGTAGAACCTGGACGTAGCCGTCGTAGTCATCGAAGCGACGAACGCGATCGGTCAGGAACGTATAGCGGAACAATAGTTCATTTCCCTGAATCTCAATCTGTTTGTAATCGCGGAGGCGCAACAATAGAGAGGCCATCATAACAATCAACGCAAACAGAAAGCTCCACACGAACAGCTCCTTGCGGTCATCCGTTTCCGTCCACAAAGATGCGGCCGCCAGCAATAGTGGAAAATATATCGGCCTCGTGAGGTCCAAATAATAGTATATCGAGAAAGTCGTCTTCACCGACAACCATTCCCGTCTCGGCACGCCCTCCCCTTCCGCCTTCGACGGATTACTCTTGGTTGCCATCAAAGCCGCCAAGATACTTGCAATGGTTGCCGCAACTTCTGGTTTCGATTTAGGTTTCATGGTGGGGAAGATTGTGTTTCAGTTTAGTTCCATAGGGTCGGCACTCATCCCCCATACACGGTGATTTCGCCACGCAGGTCGCGGGACATCAGTCGGCGCACCTCGTCGGCAGGCAAATGCTTGGCCATAAGGCACATTAACTTGGTGACAGCACTCTCGACGGTCATGTCGCGCCCCGAGACGACGCCTGCCTCTTTGAGTTGATAGCCAGTGTCGTAACGTTCCATGGCGACACTGCCTTGCATACACTGACTCACGTTGACAATGATCTTGCCCTCGATAGAGGCCTCAGCAATAGCCTCTTTCAACCAAGGTAATTGAGGAGCATTGCCACTACCATAAGTACGCATCACGACGCCCTTGACAGGCATGCCCAACACATGGCGGATGATGTCTTCGCGGATGCCTGGGAAGAGAGAGAAGATGATGATACTGGCGTCAATCTCGGTCTGCGGAATCATTGGCTGGGCATAGTCGGGGCGACGGATGTTCGACTCATGGAACACTAAATCGACCCCTGCATTGGCCAGGTTTGGATAGTTGAAACTCTTGAAGGCGTTGAACTCCTCAGCACTGTGCTTCGTGGTGCGATTGCCGCGTAACAGCTTGCCGTTGAAGTAGATACACACCTCGGGGACAATAGCCTGTCCGAAAGAGTTCTTGGCAGCCGCAATCTCCAGACTCGTGATGAGGTTCTCCTTGCCGTCGGTGCGCGGCTGACCGATTGGCAACTGACTGCCCGTCAGGATGACAGGTTTGGTGAGATTGTCGAACATGAAACTGAGAGCCGATGCCGTGAACGCCATCGTATCGGTACCATGCAGGATGACAAAACCATCGTACTGGTCATAGACTCGGGAGATACCTTCGACCAACTGGATCCACAACTGGGGCGACATGTCACTGGAGTCGATGGGCGGATTAAACGACTGAACGTCAATATGTATATGCAGATGCTCCATCTCGGGGATGAAGGCACGCAGTTGCGAGAAGTCGAACGGCTGGAGGGCGCCGGTGCTGGGGTTTCGGCTCATGCCGATGGTGCCGCCTGTATAGATAAGCAGGACACGGCTGTCTGTTTTTTCGTTCATGTGAATCCTGTCGGTATGTTTGTAAATTGAGCCACAAAGATAATTATTCTGCGCTGAATTACAAAATAATTGGTCACTTCTTTCTGAATTTGACTCCTTTTTGCACTGCATTCTTTCTATCTGCACATATTATATATGCATTAGACCACCTACCACGAAGGTTCTAACTTCACTCTATACGGATTAGGGGCGCTTTCGGGCGCCCCTAACTTTTTACGGTACTTTGTCTTCCTTTTCCCCTGTTAGACAAATAATTGGGATAAGTTCTTGTCCGGTAGTAAGTGTGAGAAAATGTGTGCCTTAATGTACGGGCGGGGGTAGAACTTTATTCTTTCTTCTCCTGAGCAATGCGGCGGTATTCGCTGGGTGTCATTTTGTAGCGGTCGCGAAAGAGGACGCTGAAGTGGCTGCGACTGTTGAAGCCGCTGGCATCGATGATGAAGCCGACGGGGTCGTCGGTATTGGCAATCAGGGCGGCCGCATGACGGATGCGGAAATCGTCCAGGAACTCCTTCAGGGTCATGTCGCAGCACTCGTGGATGGCATCGGTCAGGTAACTGTAGTTGGTACCCAACATCTGAGCCAGTTTCTCGCGCCTCAGGTTGCAGTCCGTATAGACCTGTTTCTCGGACATCAGCGTCAAGAGTTGTCGATAGAGCTTCTGCGATGCCGAGAGTTCCTGCATAGGTTGTTGCTGGAGGTGTTCGACGGCACTCTGTTCCTTGTTCATGAGCAGTTGTACCGTATCGAACAGTTCACGGTTCTTGTCGTGCAAAGCTTTTTTGGCCAGATAGACGCGCCAATGCGCAACGATGCTGATGAGGAGAATGATGACCAGACCTAAAATGACGATGATGAGCATTCGTTCCAAAGCCTCTTTGCGTTGCAGTGCCTGTTCTTTTTTCTGTGTTTCGAACAAGATGGAAAATTCGGCCAAGTCCGTCTTGCTTTTCAATGTGAGGGCGGAGTCTATGGCCTGACACATCTCGGATGCCAACGCCAATGCGGCCTCCGTGTGACCGGCTTGGATATTGGCCTCAAAGCGAGGTTGCAAGCGGTTCAGGATAATGTCGAACGACATCGGAGGGCGCTCCGACATGGGACGGATAGTGTCCCAGCGTTCCATGCAGGCTATCGCTTCGTCGTAGTAACCCGCCGCCAGCAGATAACGGGTGGAGGCGTTGAGGTTGTGCGGATGGTTGAGCAGGTTGGTGTCGTTGGCCGAGTCGTAGGTTTCCCTGGCTTCGCGAGTTTTCCCTTTGGCTTGCAAGATGTATGCCTCCGATAGGAGGAACATATTTCGGTATTCCAGCAGAAGGTCCTGGAGTTCGCCTTGCGCCTCGGGGGTCTGTTCTAGTTTGTGGTAGAGTTTTTTGCCACGTTTTATCCACATTTCTGCCTCGTCCCAGTTCTGAAGTTCGGTTTCGGTCGATACGAAGTTCATGCACATGATCATCGTATTGATTGTATCCAGTTGGTTTCCTGAAGTGAGCACCTCGTAGGCTTTCCGTTGGTTCTGTTGCGCCTCTTCGATTTGTCCCAGTTCGAGTTGCCATTCCGACATATATTCAAGGGCAAAGGCGTAGTCGGTGCGGGGTAAATCCTTGGAGCCGACGGCCTCCAGGCTATCCACCTGGTGCAGGATGTGCAATACGAGTCGAACAGCAGCATCCGTATCCTCCATGTCGTCGTGCATGATGGCCAGACGCAATCCTGTGTCGGCATACTTCTTCCAGTCCGAGATGGGTTCCTCAAACGTATCGAAAGCTTTCTGGTAATAGTATCGGGCCAGTCGGAAGCAGAACTTCCCGTCGCAATACGAAGCGCGCCAGTAGTTGGCATCAAATTCAGATAATGCACCCGTCTGTTCCAAGCTGTCAATCTTAGCCAGGAAACACTCCATAGACAGAGACTGAGCCGATTCTCTCAGTCTTTCGATGGTCTCTTGATTGCTGGCGACGTCTGTTCTTTTACTATCTGTACATGCAGATAGAATCAATAGCCCAAGCAATATGCCCCAAAATGGTTTCATTGTAGAATGAAGATGAAGATGGATTGATGGGGGAAAAGAAGAAAATAGAAGTTAAAGGAGATAAAGAAGTTAAAGACGATAGTCGCATTCCTATGAACTCTGTTTTTCTTCTGTTCTTTTACCACATACAATTGACCTTCTTAAAAAAGATTATCCTATCAAGGGGGAGGATGCCCCCTTCCGGGTGCAAAGATACGCATTTTTTGCGTAGTTTCCAAACCCTTGCGCGGTGAATGATAGTGTTTTGCACGTTGAGAACAATTTTTTGCATGTAGAGGACAGATGGTTGCACCCAGAGGACAATGTTCTGCCTGTGGAGAACATTCGTGTCGGAGAAATGCTTTACCTTTGCACCCGAAAACCAATGCTTTCAGTTATGGACGTAAACGTTATCATCACCTCGGCGCTTGCAACGGTTATCCTTCTCCTCGTCATAGGTATGGCATTGGCTATTGCCTATTATCATTGGCGGACAACCGAGTTGCTGTCTGGTTTCAGGGAATTCATTCTCCGAAATCGGAGGTTGGAAGATGAAGTGGAGCGATTGACGCGCGAACTGGAGCAGCTAAAGAAGAACGAATCGTGTAAAACAAGACAATAAATGGTAACATTTGGGCTAAACTTTTTTTCTTTACAATCTCAACCTCTTTTAACTGCAAATGCTCAGCGTTCACTTTGATTCATTTGGAATTTTACATTGCTGTCAATAGGGCAGCCTTGAGTTGCCAGGGGTACCTGGGGAAGTCATTTAACTTTTATGTCTCTTGAGAGTCTCGTGCTCTTTCAATCCAACTATTTGTATAATGCCAAAGCCGACTTCCGATAACTCTTCCCTTTTAAGTTTTTTATTCATGTAATAATCCCAACCAAATCATGCTTGGTTGGGATTATTCTTTGGTTTAAAAAAAGCAAGGCCCCGGCTTCACAGCCTTGACCTTGCAGAAACACTCATTTTACTGTTATTTAACACAAATCTTATTGCTTTTTGGCTTGGGATTGGCAACAATCCGTTTCGCGAATCTGAACGCGGCGGATCTTGCCGGAGATGGTCTTGGGCAGTTCATCGACAAACTCGATGACGCGCGGATACTTGTAGGGCGCGGTCTCGTGCTTGACGTGGTTCTGGAGTTCCTTGATCAAGGCATCGCCCGCCTTGTCTTTCCAGTCGTTGCCCAGAACGACAGTCGCTTTGACCACCTGTCCGCGAATCTCGTCGGGCACGCCCGTGATGGCACATTCCACGACGGCGGGGTGACTCATCAGGGCCGACTCCACTTCGAAAGGACCGATGCGGTAGCCCGAACTCTTGATGACATCGTCGGCGCGCGAGACGAACCAGTAGTAGCCATCCTTGTCATAATAGACCATGTCGCGCGTGTAATAGATATTGTTACACTCCACCCGCTCGGTCAGTTCGGGGTGACGATAGTACTCCTTGTAGAGGCCCAACGGACGTTTTAATGGAGTGCCGTCGGCGTTGATAGCACCCTTGCTGCAATCGGTACGGATGACCAACTGACCCTGTTCGCCGGGTTGGCAATGGTTGCCCTCCTCGTCGAGGACGTCGAGACAGAACTGCGGATTGGGCACACCCATGGCACCCGGGTTCGGTTTGACGTAAGGATAGGTACCCAACACCAGGGTTGTTTCCGTCTGACCATAAGCCTCGTAGATCATGATGCCGGTCTTCTCTTTCCACTCCTTGAATACGTTCGGGTTGAGCGCTTCGCCCGCCGTGGTGCAATATTCCAGCGACGACAGGTCGTATTGCGACAGGTCCTCGCGAATCATGAAGCGATAGACCGTAGGAGGTGCACAGAACGACGTGATCTTGAAGTCGGACATCACCTTCAACATGTTCTGGGGTTCAAAACGACCCTCGAAATCATAGACAAAGACGGTGGCACCGGCAATGAGTTGGCCGTACATCTTGCCCCACACCGCTTTGCCCCAACCTGTGTCGGCCACCGTGAGGTGTAGACTGCCGTCGTGCACCTTGTGCCAGTATTTGGCGGTCAGGATGTGTGCCAGGGGGTAGGTGAAGTCGTGCATCACCATCTTGGGTTCTCCGCTGGTTCCGCTGGTGAAGTACATGAGGAAGTTGTCGGTATTCTCGTTCTGGCCCTTCTGGCTGACGAACTTTGGTGCCAGCATCAGACCTTGCCAGTAGTTGTCCCAACCTTGAGGTACTTCGGGACCGATGGAGATACAATGTTTGAGAGAAGGGCAGAAGGCGCGGGCGGCATAGACGTTGCGCAGAATCTGGTCGTCGCCAACAGCCACGATGGCTTTGATATCTGCTTCGTGGCAACGGTAGATGATGTCCTTGTCGGTCAGCAGATGGGTGGCTGGGATGGCCACGGCACCAATCTTGTGGAGGGCTACCATGGTAATCCACCAAGCCAGACGGCGTTTCAGGATGAGCATCACGCAGTCACCTCGTTCGATGCCCAACTGGAGGAAGTAACTGGCTGCCTGGTCGGACATGCGTTTGTATTCGGCATAGTTGAGATGCTTCACGTCGCCTCGGTCGTCGGTCCAGAGGATAGCTTCCTTCTCAGGGTCGCTCTCGGCATAGGCGTCAATGACATCGTAGCCAAAGTTGAAGTGCTCGGGTACGATGACTTGATAGTTTTCCATGAAGTCGGCGTAATCTGCAAACTCGGTTTTCTTTAGAAATCGTTCAATCATAATATTGTGACGATAAGTGTTTGTTTCGGCAAAGATAGCAAATTTTCTTAAATAATTAAGGTTTTTTTACTGGGAAAGGGGCACTTTTATTCTACTTTATCTAAATGAAGAGAGAAAATAAGTGAATATCGTTCGTTTTTTAACTTTTTTTTACAAATAGGCAACCGAAAACAATAAACCCTCGCACTCCCCAGCGGGGGAAGGCGAGGGTTTATTGTTGATAGAAATACTCAAGTTTCGCAAATGCGATAAAGGAGTTAATCTTGGTAGTTAACTGGAGTTAACAGCCTGCGGCTGTGGAGTTAACTGACGATAGCACGGGAGGCCAATTTGGGCTAATGGGCGCGGTTGCGCCACTAAAAGTGCTTCGCACACTAATAGCCTTCGGCACTAACTGAGGAAGGGGGTCATCAATTATTGATTGACAATTTCATTCGTCCGTTAACTACCAGAGCGAAGCGATAACTCCCTTTAACTCCCATTAACTCCCAATAACTCTTTCCTCTTTTATTTTATCACGAAGTTGACAATCTTCTTGGGAACGAAGACAAACTTGACCAGTTCCTTGCCCTCCATCCAACGCTTGGCGTCGTCGGTGGCGAGGACAGCCGCCTTGACAGCGTCGGCATCGGCATCGGCAGGGAGGTCGATGGTGAAACGCACCTTGCCACTGAACTGGACAGGATACTTCACGGTGCTCTCTACCAGGTATTTCTCGTCGAACTGAGGCCACTCGGCGTCGCAGACCGAACCGTTGTTGCCCAACTGGTGCCAGAGTTCTTCGGCAATGTGAGGCGCGAATGGTGCAATCAGAACCACCAACTTGCTCAGGATGGCGCGGCTCGAACACTTCTGCTGAGAGAGTTCGTTGACTGCCACCATGAAGGCCGAAATCGCGGTGTTGTACGAGAATTGCTCAATGTCGCCCGTCACTTTCTTGATGAGCTTGTGCAGGCTCTTGAGGTTGTCGGCGGTTGGTTCACAGTCGGTTACCTTGGTGCAACCGCCCTCGGCAGCCACGTCGTTGAACAAGGCCCAGAACTTCTTCAGGAAGCGGAACGAACCATCGATGCCGGCGGTGTCCCAAGGTTTTGACTGCTCGATAGGGCCCAGGAACATCTCGTAGATGCGGAGAGTGTCGGCACCATACTTCTCGCAGATATCGTCTGGATTGACCACATTGTACTTCGACTTCGACATCTTCTCGACCGCAGCGGTGGTGACGAACTTGCCCTCCTGGTTGCAGACCACTTCGGCATCGGCGAACTCGGGTCGCCACTGACGGAAGGCCTCCACGTCCATGTCGAGATTAGCTACAAAGTTGACATCCACATGGATAGGGTCGGTCGATGCGCCCTCGTAGCAACCGTTGGCATCCAGCAGGTCGGCACTGACGAACTTGTTGGTGCCACTTACGCGAGCAGCGAAACGGCTGCTGCCTTGAATCATACCCTGGTTGATGAGTTTCTTGAATGGCTCTTCGCTCTTCACAACGTTGATGTCCTTGAGGAACTTGTTCCAGAAACGGCTGTAAATCAAGTGGCCTGTGGCGTGTTCGCTGCCGCCCAGGTAGAGATCGACGTTGTCCCAATACTCGTTGGCCTCTTTCGAAACCAATGCCTGGTCGTTGTGTGGGTCGGTGTAACGGGTATAGTAGGCCGACGAACCGGCGAAGCCTGGCATGGTGCAGAGTTCCAAGGGGAAGATGGTCTTCTGGTCGATGAGCGCCTTGTCCACTACCTGACGGTTCTTCTCGTCCCACGCCCACTTGGTGGCATGGCCCAAGGGTGGTTCGCCTGTCGAGGTTGGCTTGAAGTCGCTGACTTCGGGCAACTGGAGTGGCAGACACTCCTCGGGGATGGTGTATGGCATACCCTCCTTATAATAAATAGGGAAGGGCTCACCCCAGTAGCGCTGGCGGCTGAAGATGGCGTCGCGCAGACGGTAGTTCACCTTAACGCGGCCCAGGTGCTTCTCGGTCACATACTTCTTCATGGCAGCGATGCTGTCCTTGACGCACAGGCCGTTGAGGTTGATTTCGCTGTTGGCCGAGTTCATCATCACGCCCTCCTTGGCATCGAACGAACCCTCGTTCAGGTCGTAGTCGCCCTCGATGAGCGGGATGATAGGCAAGTTGAAATGCTTGGCGAAAGCCCAGTCACGACTGTCGTGAGCAGGCACCGCCATGATGGCGCCGGTGCCGTAGCCTGCCAGTACATATTCGGCCACCCAGATCGGGATATTCTCGCCCGTGATAGGGTTGATGGCATAGGCACCTGTGAAGACGCCCGTCACCTCGTGAGCGGCCTGACGGTCGCGTTCGGTCTTGCGCTTGCAGGCCTCCAGATAGGCTTCGACGTCGGCTTTCTTGTCCGATGTCACGACTTGCTGCACATATTTGCTCTCGGGAGCCAATACCATGAAGGTGACACCGAACATGGTATCTGCACGGGTGGTGAAGATGGTAAACTCCAGACCGTCCTTGGTGGCAGGATTGTCGTTGGGCACTACCTTGAACTGTGCCTCGGTACCCTCACTGCGGCCAATCCAGTTACGCTGCGTCTCCTTGATAGAGTCGCTCCAATCGATGGTCTCGAGGCCATCCAACAGACGCTGGGCATAGGCCGAAACACGCAGACACCACTGACGCATCACACGTTGCTCGACAGGGAAACCGCCACGTTCCGATACGCCGTTCACTACCTCGTCGTTGGCCAAGACGGTACCCAACTCCGGACACCAGTTGACCATCGTCTCGCCCAGGTAGGCGATGCGGTAGTTCATCAAGACCTGCTGTTTCTTCTGCTCGTCCCACGAGTTCCACTCGTCGGCCGTGAAGCGCAACTCCTTGCTCTGGGCAACGTCGAGACCTGGATTGCCCTCTGTCTCGAAGTGCTTGATCAACACGCTGATAGGCAGGGCCTTCTGCTCCTTGTTGCAGTAGAACGAGTTGAACATCTGGCTGAACGCCCATTGTGTCCATTTGTAGTAACCGGGTTCGCAGGTACGTACCTCGCGGTTCCAGTCGAAACAGAAACCGATGCGGTCCAACTGTTCGCGGTAGCGGGCAATGTTCTTCTCGGTGGTTACGGCAGGATGCTGACCCGTCTGGATGGCATACTGCTCGGCAGGCAGACCGTAAGCGTCATAGCCCATAGGGTGCAACACATTGAAACCGCACAGACGCTTGTAACGGCTGTAGATGTCGCTGGCGATATAGCCTAAAGGGTGACCGACGTGGAGACCTGCTCCAGAGGGGTAAGGGAACATGTCGAGCACATAACACTTGGGACGGCTGGGGTCAATCTCGACCTTGTAGGTCTTCTCGTCTCTCCAACGCTGTTGCCAAGTCTGCTCAATGGACTTGAAGTTGTATTCCATAACTATATAAAGATTTTGATATTCAATAAACAGAGCGTCACAAGACCCTCCCGGTTACAGACCCTCTCGGTCCCCCTGCTTAGGGGGAAGATTAGTTACCACAAGAGGGCCTCAGTAGAAATTGGGCCTCCCCCTAAGCAGGGGGATGGAGGGGGTCATTTACATTTAGCGCGCAAATATAATCATTTTATTGATACTATGGCACTTTAAGGGTCGAAAAATTGCACTTTATGCTCGCTCTTGCGCCGATTTGCCTACTTGAGTGATGATAAAAGCGATCCGAGTTTTCGGATTACTCTGATTGTTTGTTTCTTCGTTTTCCATAGTTTTTGGTTTTCGTTATCGTTATCGTTCTTTGTTATTGTTTTCGTTTTCCCAATATCACCCACAATATCACGGGGATGCCGAACAGCGGGGTGACGGCGTTGATCGGTAGAATCTGTCCGTCGGACGGAGCCACACAGAGGCACAGGCAGAGCAGGGCGCACAGGGCGCCGAGCAACATTGTGGCGGGGAGCAGCGTGCGGTGATTGTCCGTGCGGAACACCATCCGCGCCACATGCGGGATGCTCAATCCGATGAAAGCGATAGGACCACACCAGGAGGTGGTGATGGCGCAAATCACGCCCGTGACGATGAGCACCAACCAACGTACCTGTGTGGTCGATATGCCGAGGTTGCGGGCATAGAGCTCGCCCAACATCCAACCATTCAGGGGCCGAATCAACCACAGGGCAGCAAGCAGCGGCAACAACGTCGATGCGGCAAAGAGCGGGAGGTTGGCCAACCCCACTTGGTGGAACGAACCCATGCCCCACAACAGCAGCGCCTGCACGCCGTCGGCCGAGGCATTGTAATGTATCAGGGTCAAGATGGCGCTGGTCAGGTAACTGAGCAGGATGCCGACGATGAGCAACGTCACCGACTGTCGCACCAGACGGCCGACGCCCAGCAACAACAGGAGCGTGAGCATGGCACCCACCAGGGCGGCTCCGATGGTGTTGAAGGCGGCACTGGTGCCTGTTCCCACAATGACCAATGCCACCCCGAGGTTGGCGCCGTTGGTGATGCCCAGGATGGAAGGTCCCGCCAAGGGGTTGCGGAAGTAACTCTGTAACAATAGTCCCGCCACGCCCAGCGATGCCCCTGTCAGGGCCGCCGTCAGCATGGCAGGCACACGCATCTGCCACACGATATATTGCCAATGCGCCGGCACCTCGTCCTGTCCGCACAGGATGGAAAAGACCTCCTGAATGGGGATAGACACCGCACCCAGGATGAGACTGCACATTGCTACAAGGACGGTCAGAAGTCCGAGAATAATATATTTCAGTTGGTTAGACACGTTATGATAGGTGTTAATGAAGTTCCTTGGGAGTTATGAGGAGTTGATGGAAGTTATCGGTTCGCTTGGCGAATTGACCAATTCCTGTTTCCTTCCCTTTTAGCCGACGCTAAGGTCGCCGTACCGCACTGTCGTACAGGTCTCCGTATCGCTTCGGTTATCTCACTTTCAAAGTGCGCTCTTTGAAAAGAAGGAAAAAGAACCAAAAAAGAACGCAAAAAGAACGCAAAAAGAACGCAACTCCGAGACGACGACGGCAGGACGGCGAATGAAAAATTAAAAAAGAAAAGTGGAAATTTATTGAGGAATGGTTGGTGAGAGTCGCTTAAAGAATCTCAGCTTCTCGTCCTCACCCTGGTGCATGTGGCGCATCTCGGCCAACATCCAGTCGGGGCGGAAGGGGGTCACTTCGTAGTAGTCCGAGCGGGCGGTGTTGCACCCATAGACGCGCCCCTTGAGGCAGGGCCCGAGGTCGGCGTACATCTTGTTGAGCGACAGGACGTTGCTCAACTGCCAGTCGCCTTGTGGCGCGTAGTATTTGATGAGCCAGACGTCGGCCTGCGCACCCCGTTCATAGACCGCCTCTTGCGAGAGTCCGAGCGACCCGCTGTGGGTGTCCTCCTGCCAGAGGTAGTGAAAGCCCGCATCCTGATAGAGCCAACTCATCGTGCTGCGTCCGCCCGGCACATACCAGGTGGCACCATAGGGCAGTTCGCACAGCAGGGAGAGATGTTCGCCCACGATGGTGTCCTGCGCCAGGGTCAGGTAGTTGTGTTCGATGACGTGGAACAGCGAGTCGGCCTGTGCGCCCTTGTCCACCAGTCGGCCGAAGAAACGCATCCATTCGGCACGCCCCAGCGGTGCATTCTCCAGATAGTCAGCGCAGTAGATGATGGGAACATGGGGCAGGGAGGCCGCGATGACCGACTGCGAACCGGTCTCGTAGGGGGTGACCCAGATGGCATCACTGCCCGAGCAGAGAACCACCTCGGCATTGGGCGACATGCTGCTGCCGGCGTCGGCGATACGCCCCCGACGGAGGTCGGCGCAGACGGCCGAGTCGAGCACATATTCGGTGTCGCACATCGCGCCGATGCAATCGACGGCCTGGAGTTGGTCGTAAAGATAAGCGTAGCAAGCCGAGGTCAAGGTCTGCCGACGGAGCGGGGTGTAGAGCGTCTGCACGGCTCCGTAAAGAGACTCGAGGTGGGTGACCTCCTCCTCCGACAGGCGGGTCGAATCGGCCTCAGGCACAAGCAGATACTGCATGACGACCCGCTCTGGTTGCCAGGGGTTCTGGATGCGGCACAAGGTCATGCCGTGGTCCAACTCTTGCATTTGCAGCAACGACGAATAGTGCGTGGCGGCAGGACTGTCGCCCAGGGGTTCATTCGGTTGTCGGGTGTGGCAGGCGCTGAGGACGAGGAGTCCGGCCAAGAGGGAGAGCGCTAACGGTCTGTTACTCATGGAAATTATACTTTGTCCAGATAGCTGTGCTCGGTGTCGTAGAGCATCTTGCCGTGTTCGGTGGAGACCTGGAGCGGCGTCATGTAGTCGGGGCCGAAGAAGGTCTCGAGGAACTTGTGCGACTCCTGGAGGATGGGCATCTGGATATATTCGAAATCGACCCAGACGGGTTTGCCGAAATAGGCGACCGGAATGAGGGGGTAGTTGTGCTTGAAACTGATTTCGCAGACGTAACCCAACTTATTGTAAGGAACGCTGCGTAGCACCTGTTCGTAGTCGGCATAGCGAGCTCGGTCGCTCAGGCCGTGCGTATGGTTGCGCAGGAAGCGGTAGAGTGGCTCTGGAAGGGCATTAATGAACTTCGAGACAAGGCGGAACTTCTGGCGCGCCACGCCCTCCTTCTTGTAATAACGGTTGAAGGCGCGTGGCGACATCGGGATGTTGTCGGCGGGGAAGATATCGACAAAGATGCCCTGGTTGAAACGGTGGATGCAACGGGGTTCGCGACTGGACCAGCAGGCGGTGGCAGAGTTGCGGAGCTGGGCATGGCGGTGGGTGTAGTGGGGGTCGGTGGCGACACTCTGGAGGAAGTAGGGGTGCTCGAACTCGTCGGCGTGGGCGAGCAGTTGGTCATAGTCGGCACGGAGCATGATCATGTCGATGTCGTCGTCCCAAGGGATGAAGCCCTTGTGACGCACGGCGCCGAGGAGGGTGCCGCCGTCGGCATAGATGCGGAGGTTGTATTTCCGGCACACACGGAGCAGTTCCTGGAGCAAGTCCAACTCGACGGCCCAGACTCGTTTCATCTCGGCCG
>JAEEGK010005791.1_pt1 | contig 29876 bp, 21 predicted proteins | sample 8958771 | NCBI WGS metagenome assembly JAEEGK01 (sample SAMN16246547, study PRJNA631951) | gut metagenome | biome: gut microbiome; feature: rumen; material: SC-attached | host: Bos | place: Iran: Karaj | collected 2018-10 | reverse complement strand
TTATTCGGATTTTCTTTTTTTTTTTCCTCTTTTTTTTTTTTTTTTTTTTTTTTTTTTTTTTTTTTTTTTTTTTTTTTTTTTTTTTTTTTTTTTTTTTTTTTTTTTTTTTTTTTTTTTTTTTTTTTTTTTTTTTTTTTTTTTTTTTTTTTTAATTTTAACTAATAAATAAAACATTTAAAAAGAAAATAATTTTTTTTTTTTTTTTTTTGAATTTTAGAAAATAAAAAAAAAAGGATTAAAAGTTTAAAAAATTAATTTTATTTCTTTTCAATATTTTATTTTATTTATTTCTCATATAAAGTATATTTACTCATTATTTTATTTAGTTGATTTTATTTTCTTTGTTAAAGCACTAATAATATCTTCTCTTTTAAGAATGCATCTATGAGATTGACATTTATAATTACTTCCACAATGATGGAACCAATCACATTTAACTCCATCTGGTGCCCATGCTAATTGATTTTCTTTTGTTCCTTTATAATTGCATCTATAATCTTTACAAACTAAATTTGCACAACAATATGATGTTGCATCACAATCACCCATATATGCTATACATTTTGTTTCTAGTTTTGATGATAATGCTAATGAGAATAAAATTAGTATTATTGAAAATATGTATTTTGCCATTTTTATTTGTTATTAAATTTAATTTTAGCTGTTTTATTTTATTTTTTAAACAATATTAGGAAAATAAATAATAAATAAATATTAACAATTAATTAATAATTTAATATATTTAAATTTCTGATTTATATTATTAAATAATAAAAATATTTTAATTTAATTAAAGTTTTAAATTAAAATTATAACATTTTCATATCAATTTTTTAGTTATATATTTCATTAAACATATATTTAAATCTATTAAAACAAAAAAAAAAAATAATTGAAAAATAAAAAATAATATTATTATTTAAAAATTAAAAATCATGTAATACGTATATAAAAAAAATATAATATTAAAAAACAATAACAACATAAATCTCCATTCTAAATCCTCTTAATATTATTTAAAAGACTATCACCTTCATTTTCATTATCTTTTTTTTCTTTAATCTCCTTAATTTCCTTCAACTTTTTAATTTCTTCTTCTTCATCTTTTTCATCCTGTTCAATTTCTTCTTTACTTCTTTTCTTAGGTGGAGTAAGTGATCTCATTAATTCTTTAGAAAACAAATTACTAGTCCCCTTACATCTAGGTTGTAAAATTTTAAATCCACAAACGAGATTTTCATCAACACACATCATAGCTCCAGCATTATTAAACTGTCCACAATAATTAGGAGCACTAAACACAGTAACTAATTGTCTATTAGCAAAAAATTGATAACCATACTCAACAACTTGATGAGCTCTACAAACTAAATCAATATCTAATTTTTTAATATATTCACTTACAATATCAGCATTGAATATTACACTTACTCCTCTTTCATTATCACCCCAACCATTAACATCTTTATCAGGATCACTCCATAATAAATCACATAATAAACCTCTATCTGGAACTTCTGTAGGACGTACAATTTTTTTTATTTTATCAAGTGATGTTAAATCTGGACTTAAACCACCATGCATACATAATATTTTATCATCAATTAATGCACTTACTGGAAGACAATTAAAACAATCTGAAAATTTTTTCCATATTTTTATCCCATATCGTCTTTTGCATTCATCAAAGAAACCATATACTCTATTTATATTCTCACTTTCATGATTACCTCTTAATAAAAAAAATGTATCTTTATATTTTATTTTATATGCTAATAATAATGATATTGTTTCTACTGAATTTTTACCTCTATCAACGTAATCTCCTAAAAATAGATAATTTGTTTTTGGAGGTGTACCTCCAAATTCAAATAATCGTAATAAATCAGAAAATTGACCATGTGTATCACCACATATATTTAATGGGGATGATATTTCTAAAAGTACTGGTTCTTCCATAAAAATTTCTGTTGCTTTTATACATAAATATTTTATTTCTTGTGGTGTTAGTATGTTTATATTTCCTGATATTGGATTATTTGATGATTCGGTATCTTGTTGTTTTTTTTGAGGAGGATTTAATTTTGTTATTATTTCATCTATGTTTATTTCTTCTTTAAATGTTGATATGTTTAAATTTGATGATAATAAAGATGATAAATCATTTTCTTCTTTTTCTTCTATGGTTGACATTTCTAATAATTTTTATTTTTTTTTAAGTTAATTAATAATTTTTGTATAATGGGTTTAATTATTTTTTTAATATTATATTTATGTATTATTTATATTAATTTTTTATATATTTGGATTAAAATATCATTATTATTAATTAACAATATTGAAGTTTCAATTTAAGATATAATGAATTATTTAAAATATGGAAGTGAATATGATGATAGTTTAGATTTACTTGGGAATAATTGTATTGAAGAAAAATTAACTAATGAGGAAGAAACAAATAATATTTTCAATGATGAATTCGAAAAAATATTTTGTAAAGAAAAAATGTCTTTTCAAAATGATAATGATATGAATTATAATTTAGAAAAAGATAATATAGAAGTTATGGTAAAAAATGTAGATGCAATTTTAAATTCTTTAGAAAAACAAATTGATAATCTTAAAATATATAATACTGAATTGAATCATATAAATATATTATATCAATTAAATGAAATATATGAAAATAGAAATAATAATAAAAATCAAAGAATGAAATGCTTAAAATTAAAAGAAAGACTCGTAGATAAATTGATTAATTGTGTGAATAGAAAAATAAGTAATTTTTAAATCTTGCTAAAATAATTTTTATTGACATAGAATATGTAAAAAAGTGTTTAAGTGTTATATCTTTTTAAAATTTAAGATATCTTTATTTCTCTTATCATTTTAATGGTAAGTATTAATTGAATAACAATTTATAATTATCTTTAAAGGTCTTAAATAAAATTTTATTTTAAGAATTTAAAATAAAAATTAATTAAATTACTATTTAGAATATATATATAAAATAAATATAAATATAAATAATAAATAACTAATTTTTAAAAGTTATTATTCATAAAATAAAAAAAGGAAAAAAAAAAAAATTTCTAAACATAAAACAAAAGAATAATAAAAAAAACAATAAAAACAAAAAAAAAAAAAACAAGAATGTTAATTAGATAAAAAAATTTTAAAAAATTGTACAACCATCATGTGTTCCACTTCTTTTAATATTACTATTATTATTATTATTAATATTACTATTATTATTATTATTATTATTATTATCTTCAGCAACTTTAATGTCATTTTCAATTTTGTTATTATCATTAATAAAATGATTAGTAGCATTTAATGTACTCATAAATTTATAATTATTAGAATTAATAATCCCAATTACATTTTCATCATCAACATTATTAAAATCTTCTTGAATAGTTTTCAATCTATCTTTAGCATAATTATCAAAATTATTTAAATCATTTAAATTCCTTTCTTTCTCATTTGATTTTTTATCATGAATTTTTTTCAAAAAATTAGAATTTTCTTTACAAACACTTTTGGATAAATCTTTATTTCTTTTTTCACTCCAATCATAAATAAAATCTAAAACAAAATCATTATCAATCATAACTTTTTTAAGTAAACCTTTTAAATAATCATAATCAGGTTCTTCTTCAAATTTTAAATTTCTACAATAATCAACAAATTGACAAAATTCATCAGGAAAACCAATACAAAGTTCTTTAGAAGAAACTAATCTTTTTTTATCTAAAATTTTTTTATATCTATCTTCTTTTTTATTAACTTTTAAACCTTGCCAAGGTAAATTTCCTCTTAAAAAATATAATAAAACATAACTTAAAGCTTCCATATCATCTCTTCTTCCTTGTTCACATCCTGCTAAAGCATTAATTGAAGCATAACGCGCAGTACCAATTAATTTTTTATTCTCACTATATTTAATATGAACTAATGTACGACTACTTCTATATTTTTTACTTAATCCAAAATCAATTATATAAACTTTCCAATTATTATTATCTATTCCCATTATAAAATTATCTGGTTTAATATCTCTATGTAAAATATGTTTATTGTGAATGTATTGTAAACGTGATATCATTTGTTCTCCTAACATACAAACTGTTTTTAATGAAAATTTTGAGTTTTTTTCTTCGAAAAGTTCTTCTAATGATTTTCCTAATAATTCCATTACTAATACATTATAATTTCCTGAATAACCATATGATTTTATATATGGTATTCCTTCACCTTTTAAATAACATAATATATAGGCTTCTTGTTCTAATAGAGATTGATGAGAGTTTCTGTTTTCAAGTTTTATTGCATATTTGTCTTTTGTAGTTACGTTGTATGCTAAATAGATTTTTCCAAAGGAACCTTCACCTAGTTTTTTTGATGGTTTGTATTTATTGAAAAATATGATGTTTTCTATCTGATTTGCCATTTATTTTTTGGTTTTTATTTTTTAATTTTTGGGTTTATTTATTTTTATTTTTTTTTTCCCTTATTTTTTTTTAAGACGTTAAATATTTATTGGAATATTCATTTATTAATTTTTTTATACTCTTATTTAAAAAATAAATTAATTAATTAAATTAAATATTTTCAGAATATTAATTAAAATAATGAATTACTAAAATTGAATCTTGTTAGGTAAGATTAAAATATAGATTTAATAAATTTCACATATATCAAAAAATTTACATATTATTCAAGTAGGCATTTAAAATTTCATTGAAAAAAAATAAAAAATGCTTTGACACAATAAATTCAAACCTAATTAAGTATAATAAACCAAAATTGCTTTTAAAAACAGTAAAAAATTCAATAAAATAAAATCTATATTTAAACAAAAAAATTTAAAAAAAAATTAAATTGAAATGAGCATAATAAAAGAAATTAAAAATTCTTCATTTAATAATTCCCATTTAAAAAATAAAGATATAGATTATATACCATCATATAAAAATACTATAGATAATTATAATAATTATGTAGAATCTGTTTTAAAATCATTAAAAACTTTTCCTAAAATTAATTATGAAGAGCAAATAAGAAAAATTTCAAATTCTATAATGAAGAAAAACAAATCATTAAAAGAACTAAAGAACTCAAATAAAAAATTATTAATATTAGATTTAGATGAAACTTTAGTTCATGCTGATTTTGAAAATATATTTAAAAATCATGATATTGAAATTAAATTTAAAGATAAAAATGAAATTTTCTCAGTTGGAGTTTTCTTAAGACCATATTTAACAGAATTCCTTGATTCAATATCAAAAATATTTGATATTGGAATTTTTACTGCATCAGTTAAATCATATGCAGATGCAATTTTAGATAGAATTGACCCAACTAAAATTTATTTTAAATTTATTTTATATAGAGAAGATTGTATAAATCTAAATGGTAAAATATGTATAAAAGATTTAAATATTTTTGATCTGCCTTTAAATAAAATTGTTATTATTGATAATTCTTTATATTCATTTTCTAGTCAATTGAGTAATGGTATTTTAATTACTTCTTTTTATAATGATAAAAATGATACTCAATTGAAAGATGTTTTATCATATTTACTTAATTATATTTGTAAATTTAATGATGTAAGATTAGTTAATGAAGAAGTTTTTCAACTTCAAAAATTTTATCATAGTATTCAAATGAACTAAAATAAAACTTTATTCTTAACTATGAGATAATAATTAATATGAAATATTTAGATATAATAGTTTTTATATCAAATTAAAATATATAAATAAAATAATCAAAAAAAAATAATTTTTTTTTACAAACTTTAATATATATTTTATATTAAATTATTTGCTTATATTTTGATTATTAAAAAACAAATTTAAAATAAAATAATTAAAAACATTTTTTATTTTATTTAATTTTTTTATATTAAAAAAATATCTATTTTAATTAACAAAAATAGAAAATATTTTAATAAATAAAACCAAAAAAAGAAAATTAACAAAAAAAATATTATTCTTCTTGAATATAATCATAAAAAGAAATAGAACCACAATCACAACTAGTCGCCAAAGGGCAAGTATAATTTTTACCCCAAGCTACAGTTCCAATTACAGGTGGTTCATGCGGACAACCAATTAAATTAGAAGTTAAATATTTATTATCATTAATTTTATTTTCTAAATCAATTATTATTGGAAGAGAATTTTCATTAAATGTTAAAATATATCTTCCAGAAGGACTTAATACACTTTTTACTGAAAAATTAGTTGATGTTCCTTTTATTTCTATTGGTGCATCTATGTCTTTAAATAATAAATTATATACATATTCTATTCCATTTATTGTATGAACTAAAATTTTTCTTTGTTCTCTATTTATATGAAGAGATGTTAATGTCTTTTTTCTTAATCTGTTTATTTCTTTTATTTTTGTTTTTAGAATATTTTCTTCTTTTGTTAAATAATTATTTTCATTTATATTCATTTCTATATCTTTTATTGGGATATTTTTATTTAGAAATAAATCATTGTTTATTGAGTTTTCTTTTTGAATTTCTGTTATTGAATTAAATGAATATTGTCTGTTAAATAATAAATTATTATTTGAGTTATATTTACTTGAAAGAGAATTTCTTTCTTTTAAATTAGCATATTTAATATATATATTTGTATATTGATCAATTGAAGCAAAATAATTTTTATTTAATATATTTTTTTGAAATTCTTTTTTACTCATTCTTTTATCATCCATACCAAAAATAAAATCTAATTCAGTATTTAATTTATTTCTCATATCCCAAAATTTTAAAGCATCACTGTTAGTTTCAATACTTACTAAAATATTTTTATTTAAAAAATCAATTCCAGTAAAAGAATTAACCATTTCTTTTAATAAAAAATCATTTTTTAAATCTTTCTTAAAAGAAATATTATTAACATAATTAATAAATGCCCCAACAGGATGAATATGAGGAATATTTTTATCATAATTTTGACATTTACCATATTTACAATATCTATTATTATTTAATCTAACATCCCATAAAAAAATAATTCCTTCTGAACCTGAAGTTGCAATAATATTATCATCAAATAAATTAGAACAAACATTCTTTACTCTTTTCTTATGACCACATAATTCAATTTCATTTAAACATAAATGATCACTTGATAAATCTATTATTTTTGCAGTTGAATCTGATGATGATGTTAATAATTTTTTATCATTTTTAAACCAATTTATACATAATGCTGCATTATTATGTATTTTTTTAGTCATTATTGGTTTTATTTTTGTTCCTATGTTAAATTGTCTTTGATTATTATTTGTATCTTTTATTACTTTTGAATTTGAATCTAATAAAATTATGTTACCATCTTCATCACATATTGCTAATATTGATGGGTAATATGAAGAAAATTTCATATCAAAAATTGGTTTTTCTTGAGAATATGTTTTTATTATATTTAGTGAAGATATGAAATTTGGTTTGTTTTCATTTTCAAATTTTTTGTAATATTTACTTTTGAGAACTAATTTATTAGGGTAATTTTTTTATTATTATTTTAGTATTTTACTTTTTGAGGAGAAAATGTTTTTATTTTTATATAATGAAAATGAAGAATATTGGCTCATTTATTTAAAATAAAAAATTATTCATTTATTTAAATTTTTATAAATTTCTTATTTTTAGAAAATAATTAATTAAAGTATATAAATGAATATAAATTTTTATGTAAAATTGTTTTTTTTTTCAATTTTATTTAAGAAAGTTAAATTAGATGAAGATAAAATAGAAGAAAATATAATATCTTCAATATCTATTGATGTAGGAAATAAAATAATTGAAGATCAAATATTATTTTTTGGAATTAATGAATACAAATCATATTTATTAAAATATCATATTAGGACAAATTATATTTGTTATTTACAATATTATCATAATTACCTTTTTAAAAAATTGATTAAAATATGTAATAGTGAATTATATAAAAATGATTCAATAAATTTATTATTAATTGAGGATGAATTATTAGTTTTTGATTATTATTATAATTTATCACTTATAAATAATAAGGAAAAATTTTTTATTATTTATCCTTCTTCAAGAAATTTAGAAGGAAAAGTTCCTCAAAATATAAAAAATCCAATATTTTTATTAAAAGAACAACTTTTTCAAATTATTAAACTATATATTAAATCAAATAATAATATTACAATTAACATTACTTTCGATAATACAGCAGAATTAATACCATATAATTATATTATATTATCAAGATTTTTTCCTTCTTTTTCATTAATTTTAGGTTTAATAATGATATTTATTAGTAAAAAAAATCTATTTTATAAGTTTTTTATTTTATTATCTTTGATAACATTTTTATACAATTTAATGTATGTTAAAAATCTTGAAGATTCATTAAGATATAATATTGATTATTATGATAATTTATTTAGAATGGAAAATGTATATGAAGTATTAGGAAATATTTTAAATGGGTTTTTTCAAGTAATGTTTTTTTGTTTTTTAATTCTTTTATCAAAAGGATTTGGAATTCTTTATTATAGTTTAAGTATTGGAAATGCTCAAAATATGTACCTTTTATTGATTATTACTTATATTTTTATAAGTACTGATCCTATTTTTGAATTATTTTCTTTTAAAATTTCTATTTTCTCCTTTAGAGAAGTAAAAAGATTATTTGTTAATTTATATGTTTCAATATATTGTATAAGAAATATAAATAAATGTAAAAAATTTCTTCATAGTTATTTAGTTTATTCAATTTCTTTTAATAGAAATTATATATTTTTAGTAATGGAGAAATTAATATTTTTTACTTGTCTTAATGGAATTATAATTATGTATTTAATTTTTTATATTTTCTCTCTTTTAATTTTTAAAAAATATGAGCAAAGTTCATATTATCTTTTAATACAAAATTCAAATGAGGAAAATATATATTGTTTTTATTTAGATTTAACAATATTTTTTTTTGTTTTTGATAAAAATAAATTTGTTGGAATAAGAAATATAGAAGATTTAAACATAATAAAAAATTGGGGAATTTTAAAATGTAATTTAAATCAAATTCAACATCCTATTTTCAGTATTAAAATGAGTAATAAAAATAAAACTCCTTTAATAATAATTAATCCATTTAATAATATAAATAAAAGTAATGAACATTTAATTAATAATTTAAAATTAGGAAAAATTTCCTTTGATTAATTTATTTAATTAATTAATATATAATTATTTCAACAACTTATCAAAAATTTGAATAAGATTATTTTTACCTTTAATTTTATTTTTAACTTTACTTTTAATCATTCTTTTACTAATACCACCTTGAATAATTCCACTAATAAATTTTTCAGCTTGCCATCCACTTAAACTATTAATATTTAAATCTAATTCTTTAATTAAAATATCTATAATATAATCAATATATAATTCAGCATCATATTTATTAATTTTTAAAAAAAGTCCAGTTAAACATTCAAAAATACTTTTTTTATTAATATTACTTAATCCTATATTATAATTTTTACATAAATAATCTATTTCACACATTAATAAATCTTCTGGTTTAAATTCTTTATTAACAAAACATTCTTTTACATTTGATAATTCTTTTATTATATGAGTAATTCCATCTTTAAAATCACTCATATCAACTTCTCTAATAAAACCAAAATCTTGTTTTTGAGTAATATAAGGAAATATTTCTTTTCTTAATTCATTTAATAATTCTTCAATTTTATTATTATCATTAATATATTTAATACAATTAATATAAAATTTCTCATAATCTAAATTTAATTTTCCTCCTTTTTCCAAATAAATTTTCAAAGAAAAAGCAGAAGCATCTCTAACTTCTAAAATATTATCAAAACAATGTAATTTAATAATTTTACAAATATCATCAATTAATTCATTATTATTAGAAATAAATTCATAAATATTAAAAAATACATAACTTAAAGAAATTAAACCACTTTCTCTAACATTCCAAGAAGTATCATGACAACAAAATAAAATTCCATTAATCATTTCATTATAATTATTTTTAACAATATCTTTATGAATAGTATCATCATAAACTCTAATAATTAATTCTTGAATACATCTACATGCAGCTTCTTTTTCAACTTGACCAATTGATCTTAAATCATTTAAATATACTTTTAAAAAATTTTCATATTTTGATTTTATAATATTTATTCCATCTAATTCTACTATTGTTTTCCATAATTGCATGGAATTTTTTTTTACACCATCAACTTGTAAATATCTATTTAAACATATTAAAGGTAATGTTTTATCCATAAAAATTTGTTCATTTCTTAATGAATGAAATTCATTAAATCCAATTAAAAAATTTAATATCCAAAATCTTAATCTTGGACTTGTAAAAGATAAATGAAGTGCTGTTTTTTTTAACATTATTTCAGAAAATGAAGATATGTTTTCTTTAATGTAATCAACATAAAATGGCATTTTTAAATAATATGTAAAAATTTCATAAATTAAAAATAAAAGTATAATAACTTTATCATTATTATCATCATTTAATATATCTAATAATTTTTTAGAATATTCAATTAAAGTATTTTGACATTTTTCAAAATTTCCTTTTTCAATTGGCATTCTTTTAATAATTTCAATTAAAATATTTTTACTTGTATCTAAAGTAAGATGTTGTGGTTTTGATGCATTATCATCAATTTTATGAATTTGATGTATTTGATTATCTCCAGTAAATTTATTTTTAAAATTTTCAATTGTTTCTTGTGTACCAATTAAAATTTCTTTATAACAAGTATCAATTATATTATTTAAATTATCTTCTAATTTAGTATAAAGCATATAAGAAGTAAAATTACCTATTGAATTAGTAATACAAGTTCTTATTCTAAAATCATTATAAATAAATAATACTGGAAATAATTTTGTATATTCATTTATTAAATTATTTAATATTGGAAGTGGTTTATTTACTTCAGGAAAAACTGTTGAAAATGTTATTAAACGTTTCATTAAAATTGATGATATTGTTAATGATGCTGCTATTGAATTTATATATTGTGATTGTTTATTTGGATTTTCATTTTTATTTTCTAGATTTTCATTTTGTTCTTTATTATCTTTTTCTGTTAATAACAATATTATTTCTTGTTCTAATTGAGGAATGTTAATTATGTCATTTAATATATTTTGATGAGTTAAATAAAAGTTATCTAATATTGAAAAAACTTCTTCTTTTTGTGGAATTGTTGATTCTTCATTTTGTAAAATTAGAATTTTTTCATGGAATTTTTCAAAGAAATTTGCATTTGTTAATTGTTCTTTATTTTCTATTATTTTTTGTTCTGCAAATAATTTATCAACTGATTCTTCATTTTCTTTTATATTTTCATCAATTAAATCTTTATTATATGATACTTCAATTTTGTCTTTTGAATTAATTTCATTTAACCAATTTTTAACAATTTGTTTATTTGATTCACCTATATTTTCTGTTTTACTCTCAGAAAATTTTTTATTTACTTTTTCTAAAAATGCACTTAATTCTTCTTTAGAATATTCTTTTTTATTTTTATTTTCCATTTATAAAAATAATTCAATATATTATAAAATAAATATAAAAAAATGAAAAATAAAAATTAATTTAATAAATAAATAAAATATTATTTCAAATATTATTAATGATATAAATTCTTTAAGAAAAATTCATCAACAATTTTATTAGCCATATTTCTTTTAGAATCTCTAATAGGATTTTCAATTTTACCTAATTTAGAACGTTCACTTTTATTATTAAAATGAATATTTTTTTCAAGTTCAATTTTATTTTCAAAAGTATTTTGTTTATTATATAAATCACTTTCATCTTTATTTATTTGATTAAGTAATAAAGATAATTGATTGTCACTTTTAATCATTTTTTTCGAAGTAATATCATTTAAACTTTTATTTGGACTTGTTGTTTGTTTTGTTTTATTTATACTTTTCATTTTATTATTTTTTGTTAAAGAAATTAATTTTTGTTTTGAATTTTTTTTATTACTATTATTATTAGAATAATTTTTAACTACTAATTTATCATAATTAATTTTATGTTCCTTTATTTTATTTTTCTTTTTAGCATCTTGATACATTTTATTAGCATATTCAATAATATTTTTCATTGGTTTTTTTTTAATTTGACACATTTTAATTTCATTTTCTTCTTTCACTTTTTTTTCTTCTTCTTTTTTAATCATTTCTAACTTTATTTTATCATCATGTTGTTTTTGATAGTTTTTAAATCTTTCATTATAAATATTTTCCCATTGTTCTTGTTTATACTTTTTAATTGGTTTCTCATCTTCTTTTTCTTCTAATTTCTTTTTTAATATTAATAAATTTTCCTGAGCTTCTAATCTTCTATTTGCATCTTCTATTAATCTATTAAAACCTTTTATTCTTTTATTTTCATCCATTTTATTTTTTGTTTTTTCTATTATATCATTTAATTTCTTTCCTTGAGTTTGTCTTTTCATTACATCAAATATCATTCTATTCATAAAATTATCATTCTTATTTGGTTGGAATTTTGAACTTTCTTTTACAAAATCCAATTTTAATTGCTCTGCATCTGATATGTTATTATTTGTTATTGTATTTTTTGAAACATTAAATACTTTTGTATATAGATTTTCTAAATTAGATGCAATTTCTGATGTTTCATATATAGGAATATCTTTGTTTTTATTTGTTTTATTTGTTATTTGAGTTTCTTCTTTTTTTATATTATTTAATTGATTTATATTATTATTATTATTGTTATTATTATTATTATTGTTATTATTATTATTGTTATTATTATTATTATTGTTATTATTATTATTATTGTTATTATTATTATTATTGTTATTATTATTATTGTTATTACTATTTATTTGTTCATTAGTATTTGCATTATTAATATTATTATTGTCATTATTATTATTATAATTATGAATTTTTGTATATGGACTTGGAATTGGATTTGGATTTACTTTTGGTATTAGAATTTTTTCTTTGTTCATTGAAATTTGTTCTTGTTCATTTATTACTAAATGTTCTATTTGAGGTTCATCATCATCTAATAATTCTTCTGTTAAATTTATTTTATTTTCTTTTATATTTGAATTTTCTGGTAAAATATTTGATTCTTTGATTTGTTCTTCTGTTTGAACAATATTTTTCTCTTCTAAATCAGAATTTATATTTTCATTGTTACTTCCTTCATTTTTAATTATATTATTTTCATATCCTTCTTCTTTATTCTCATTTTCATCTAATTCATTTTTATTTTCTTCTTTCTTATTTTCTTTTTCAGAATTTGAATTATTTAATATATCACTTTTAAAGTTTATATTAATTTCATCTTCCTCCTTTTGTTCATTTTTTTCAAAATTACTTATATTATTCTTCATCTCTTCACTCATTTTATTAAAAAAAAAATAATAAAAACCAAAAAAAATAAAAATAAAAAAGCCAAAAAACAACATAAAAAAAAAATTTAAATTAAAAAAAAAAATTAAATAAATAAACTCAAATGCAAAACCAAGAATCCCAAGATAAAAAAACAGAAGATCAAGACAATCAAAAAAAGAAAACCCAAAAACAAGAAGTATTAATAAATACAATAAAAGCAGATGGTGGTGCATATAAAGGTTGTCCAAAAAACGATTATTGTCTTCATTTTGTAGAAACAGGAGAACGTCCTCAAAACTTTATACGTGACTATGAAGAAGAAAAGCGTTTTTTAGACTATCCAAAATTAAATGAATTAATAAAATTAAAAAATGAAGTATTACAAAAAAGAGCAACACCATCAATGTGGATACAATGTGATTTAAAAACATTTGATTTATCAGTTTTAGGTAAATTTGATGTTATTTTAATAGATCCTCCCTTACCAGAATATTATAGAAGAGCTAAAAATTTAGGTGTTGATTTAACTCCTTTTATTCCATGGACTTTTGAAGAAATACAAAATTTAAGAGTTGATTTATTAGCTGATACTTGTTGCTTTCTTTTTCTTTGGGTTGGTGCTGGTGAAGGTTTAGATAAAGGAAGACAATTATTAAAAAATTGGACTTTCAGAAGATGTGAAGATATTGTTTGGATTAAAACAAATAAAAGAAATTTTTCTAAGAAATCATATGAAGATTGTGATAATAGTTTATTACAACATACTAAAGAACATTGTTTAGTTGGTATTAAAGGTGCTGTTAAAAGAGGTGTTGATGGTCATTTTATTCATGCTAATATTGATACTGATGTTATTGTAAGTGAAGAACCACCACAAGGTTCTACTGAAAAACCAGAAGAATTATATAGAATTATTGAAAGATTTTGTATGGGAAGAAAAAGAATTGAATTATTTGGTGAAGATAGAAATAAAAGAGCAGGTTGGTTAACTTTAGGTAATAATTTATCTAATTCAAATTTTAATTATGAAAGATATAATAATTTCTTTAAAGGTGATTTATATTATCCTGATGTTCAAGGTTATGAAGGTGGAAGATATGTTGGTTGTACTCCTGAAATTGAAAATTTGAGACCGAGATCACCAACTAAAGTACAGAATATTCAACCTATTATTCCTCATATGAATATTAATAATATTAATAATCAAATTCCTAATATTCCTATGATGGTTCCTTTTCCAAATATGATGAATATGGGAAATTTATATCCTATTCAAGGTATACCTGGACAAACACATATTGATATGTGGAATGGACAAGGAGGAATGAATAATAGTAATAGTAATTTAATTAATAATAATGGGATTTTAAATAATAATCCTAATATTAAATAAATTTTTATTTTTTTTTTTTTATTCTTTTAAATTATTTTTTTTAATTTTTTTTATATTTTAGTTTTTTATTTATTTTGTCTTAAATTGAGGGAGTAAAAAGTAAATTTAATTTTATTAAAATTTTTTTTGTTATTTTTAAAAATATTTTTATTGATTATTTGATATATAAATCTTATTTTAAAAAAGGAAAAAATGTTTTAAAAAAATATTTAATAATGATTAATATGCAATATATTCATTAATTTTTAATTGTGTTTTTAATAATCTAAAAAAAGTAATCTTTAAAGTTTTATAAAAAATCAAAAAAACAAATTCTCAGAAAATTGATTTTACCCTTTCAATTACTAATTTTGAAAATTAATATATAGATATAATTATTAATTAAATATTTTAAATATTAAATATTAAACTTAAAAATAAAATTAAATTTTTAAAATTTATATTTAATAATTATATAGAATTATGTATTATTATTCAGTCATAACAGAATCATTAATAGATGATACATTAATTGTATCTCTTGTATTAATTTCATTATTTTCAGAGGGAATATCTGTCATAGCATTATTTGAAATTAAAATTATTTTCTTCTCTTCAGAAAAGAAACAACTTTCAATAAATCTTATAGTATAAAGCCAAATTAAATAAATCATAGTAAATAAATTAATCCATTTCATAAATGTACAATTTAATAAAATACTATGTAAAATATTAATTTGTTCTTCATTTTTTGGAGTTGAAATATCTTTAACAATTTTTTTTAATTCAAAAACTATTTCAAAAGAATAAAAAAATCCAAATCCAAGTGCAATTCCTTTAATAAAAAATAAAGAAAAAAATTCAATAAATAAATTACTTATTTCATTTTCTTTCATTGCTTTAATTCTTATATTTTCACTATTTTGATCTGTTTCATTTTCATTAAAAATACATTTACTTAAAAACAAAAAACCAAAAATATAGATTATATCATATGAAAAAGCAGTATAATGTAATTTTAAATTTGAAGTAATTAATACATCTGATAAATATTCAAATTCTCTATGTGATTCTGGATTTGTAATTTCATATAATTTAATTGTTTTTTTTTTTAAGAAATATGCTAATGCAAGATTAATTATTGTTAAAATAAATGATATAAATGTAAAAAATAAATATACTCCTTTCATAGTTTAATAAATAAATATTTTATTTTAAAATAATATTAATTAATTTTTAATTTGAATATTTTTTAATTAACTATAAAAATATATTAATTATTAGATTTATGAATTTTCAATTTTTCTGTTCATTTTAAAATATATGTCTGAATAATTTATATTAAATTGATTGTAATATTTATAATAAATGTTATTTTTTAATATTTTTAATTATTTAAACTTTAATGGATTAATTTAAAATTTAATTTTTTAATTTAATTACATGAAATAATTAAGAATTTCTTTTTCAAATTATAAAAATGAATAAAGAAAAAGATAAAAGAATACAAGAAGCATTAATAGATTTATATTTATTATTAAAACCAAGAAAAGAAAATGATGAAGTAATAACAAAATTATTAATTTAATTAGCTAGATTCTTTTAATTATTTAAATTCAAATAATGAAAAATTAAAAAAAACAGATCCAATAACATTAATTGGATATATTAAATCATCAATTGATACAATAATTGAAATATTAGTAGATGAAAAATTAGTAGAATATGAAAAACAAAAAGAAAATGAACCTCAAGAATATGAATCAGTTTTAATAAAATATGAACGTGATATAAGAGGTCATATTAAAACTGAACATCAATTAAAATTATATGCTGAAAGTTTACAAAATGAAATTGAAGATTTAGAAAAAGAAAATAAGATTTTATTAAATAAATTAAATAATTTGAAAAATAATGGAATATTAGATGATAGTAAATATGAAAGTGAAATGAAAAATAGTAAATCAAGAATAATAAATGATGAAAATGAAGAAGTAAATAAATTAAAATTAGAACTTAAAAATACTTTAACAATATTAAAATCATATGAAGAACAAAATTTAAAATTATCAAATGGAGAAAAAAAATTAAAAACTTTATATATAAAAAAAGAAAAACGATTTTTAGAGAATGAAAAAAAATTAAAAGATGAAATTAAATCATTAAATAAAAAGATAATATATTATGAAGAGAAATTAAAAAAAGTATCAAATTTAGGAAATATTAGTATGAATAATAATACAACAAATATAATAAAACCATCATCATCATCAACAACATTTAAAGATGAATTAAATTCAAATGCTTATTCAAGTGGAAGATCTGCAAATCATTCTAATAGAAAAAATTCAACTTCTTCTTTAAGTGCTTCTTCTTCTATTGATAAAATTGAAAGATATTTAAGAAATAAAATTAGAAGTAAAAATTCTAATTTAAATCCTAATCAAAATATTGTTAATAATATGAAAAAAGGTAAAAGTAAAAATAATAATATTTTATTCTCAAAGAAAAGTGATGAGTTTTTGACTAAATTATTAATGAATGAAACTAATATTAATTCTTCAGGTCAAAAAAAGAAATTTCATAATAGACATAAATCATTAGAAAATAATAATAAATTATTAAGAAATAAACACTCTTCAATATTTAAAGATATTATAAATAGTAGTGTAAATAATTCTAAATTAAATACAAATAGAAGTGGAAATAATAATTCTCAAAAAAATAGTAATAATTCAAGTTTAAAAAGTATAAACAATTCTAAAAATGAACATATTGAAATGATTAATAATATTAATATTTATACTAATACTCTAAAACAAGATAATCATAATGTTTATTATAAATCTAACATTGCAAATTCAATTAATAATTCTAGTACCAATAAAAATATAGTTAATCACATTTATAATAATAATAAAAATAATAATAATAATAGAAATAATCAGGAGAGTTTAAAATCTGTCAATTCAACCAATCTTTTTTAATATAAGTTTTTAAATAAAATTTTAATCTCACTAATTTTTTTATTAAAAATATCAAATAGATAAAAAAAATTAATTTATAATACAATATAATTGTTTTAATTTTCATTTTTAATTGTATTAGATAATACAGATTTAGAACCTTTATTTTGACTTATTTTCTTTGGTTTATTTTTTTCAAAATTTTTAATTTTTTTAACTGCTCTTTTTACAATATTTGAACTATTAGTATTACTACTTATTTGTTTATTACTTTTTCTATTTGAAGAACTACTCCTTGTTCTAGAATTAATCACAGGATTATTAATTTTTTGTAAAGTATTATTTAAATTAATATTATTAATACTCCTTGCTAAAATATTACTTTTATTTATAGAAGAATATTTTATATTATTACTATTATTTTCATTTATTTTATGATTATTATTTTTAACTAATTTTCCTTTATTAACTCCAAATGAATTAGTTAAAGAATCTCTTCCTATTTTTGGAATTAATTTTGTATATTCTGATGATGTTGCAGATGATATTATTTTCTTATGATAATTTCTTTTTAAAATATTATTATTTAAATTACCTTGTGAATTTATTTTTGTTTTTTTTTTAATTTTCATTTGATTTGAATTTGATTTATTTATTCTTTCTGTGTGAATATTATCACCATTATTAAATAAACCATCTTTTTGAATTATAGCTTTTAAATTTTTATTTAAATTTTGAATATTTTTTTTATATCTTGTCATTGAATTTTGTTTTATATTTTTATTTAAAGACCCATTACTTGGAGATTTACTTTTTGAATGTGATTTTGATTTACTTTTTGATAATGTTGAATTACTTTTTATATTTGTATTTATACTAATATGAAGTGATGGAATATGTTTTAATAATAAAGTGTAATTATTATTTAATGCTGGATTAATATTATTTGAAATATTATGTATAATATTTTTATTTATTGGTTTTTGAAGTTTAATATTTGTAAATTTTAATTGTGATTTTATATTTTGAATATTTGGTGTATATTTATTTTTATTTTTATTTCCTGATAAGTTTTGTTTATTTGGAGATAATTTTTTTATATTATTATTTATATTCTTATTATTTTGAGTTTTTGGAGCTGATTGACTTTCTTGTTTTGTTTGAACATTAAAACTTTTTTGTTTAGAAGAATAATTTTCTATTACAGATTTTAATCTTTTTGTTTCATTCAATATTTTTTTACTATTATTTATTTTTGTTTTATGAATTCGTTCGGTTAATATTTCTTTACTCTTACTTTTACTTTTACTTTTGCTTTTACTTTTATTTTTTTCATTTATTATTTTATTTGTAAATTTCATTATATTCATATCTTTTACAACATTACAAAAATTTAATTTTTTCATTATTTTATTAATATTATTATTAGCTTGTTGATTATTTTTCTTAATATTTAATTTTTGAATTATTTTATCTTTAGAATTTTTTTTTGAAGGAATATTTTCATTTATTTTCTTTTTCATTTTATTATGATATTTAATATTAACGTTTTTATTTTTTCTAAATGGACTATTTTTATAAGAATAATCAATTTTTATATTATTACTATTAATAAATTCATAACTATTGTTTTTATTTGTTGAAATTGATTCATTATCTTTAGTAAATGATTCAGTTTCATTTAAATATATTTTATCAATTAATTTTACTAAACTAATATCTCCTTTTAATATAGTTGAAGAAGTTTCTGACATTATAGAATTTATAACTGAAGAAGAAAATATAATATTTCTTCTTGTTGAATTATTATTATTTTTTTTATTTTCTTTTTCATCATTTTCATTTATATTATCTAACATTTTTTGTTTTTTTTTTATATTTTTGAAAATATACTTTGCTTCTGGTAGAGGAACATAATTAGGGAAAATTTTACTATTTTCTTCATAAAATTCACAATAGCATTTAATTTTTGTTTTACATTCTGATAAATGATAAAATCTTTTTAAAAATTCTTTTGGGTCTGTATAAAGTAACATTTCTTTATATTGAGATAATAATTTAAATTGATCTTGAAAAATGATTTTTGTTATTAAATTCCTTTTATAATCTTGAGGAGTTGTTAAATATTTTATGTATAAATTTTTTTCTATAAGTCCATATAATTCATTAATATAACCTTGTTTAGAATTCATTAAATTTAAAATTTAAAGTATTTATATTCGATTATTCAATCAAAAAATAAAAATAAATAAAATAAATTAATAATTACATTTATAAAAATTGTTTAAACGTTAATAATATTTATTTTATTTTGAAAAAATAAAACTATTAAATCATATTTTAGTAAAAATCATTTTTTACAGTCTAAAGAATACAATTTTAATTACCAAATTATTACCTTATATACAATAAATCCTAATTCTAAAAAATTAAAATATATTAAACAAAAACAAATCATAATAAATATATACAATATCTTTTATTGTCATATTTACATAATAGTATATTTTTAATTCTTTTCATAGAAAATTTTAGTAAATTCTAAAAAATCCATTTTACTTCTTTTCCCTTTAAATATTTTTTTTAATGCTTCAATATCAATAGTAATATTATTTTGAATTAAAGCTTTAATAACACTATCAAGAGTAATAAATCCAGAATTATCAATATCAAAATATTGAAAAGCTGAACTTAATCTTTCTTTAATTACAAATTTAATAGAAGATAAAGTTGCAGCAATAAATTCAGAATAATTTACTTTTCCATCATTATGAAAATCTAATGAATTAAAAATTCTTTTTAACTCATCTTCATTTGTATTAATATTTAAATCTTGAAAAATTTTTCTTATTTCTTCATATTCAATTTCTCCAGAATTATTTTTATCAATTAAAGAAAATGCTTTTTTTAATTTATTAATTTCAGAATCATTTGATATTTTAGCAAAATAATATAAAATTTCCTTTTGTAAAATATTATGAGATTGAAAATTCCTTAAAGCTTTAATAATATCATAACTAATAATTAAATTATCATTTTTTTTAGAAGAAAATAATTTAAACCAATCACAATTTAAAGCATCTTCAATAGAAATTCTTTTATTAATATCTTTAATAAGAGATTTCTTAATTAAATTTTTAAGTTGATAAGAACAATTTTGTTTATCTAATTTTTGTATATTATAATTACCTTCATAAATCATTTTAAAAATTTCATTTTTATTTCTTCCATTAAAAGGATAACTTCCAGTAACAATCATATATAAAATAACTCCAATTGACCACATATCACTTTTAAAATAATATTTACCTTCTAACATTTCTGGTGACATATAATAAGGAGTTCCAACAGAATATTTTTCTCTTTTTGAATTAAAATTAGTAGATAAACCAAAATCAATTAATTTTAATGATGAATATTCACCTTTAATAGAAAATAAAATATTTTCTGGTTTAATATCTCTATGAATAATTCCATTATGATGAAGAAATAAAATAGCTTTCATTAAATATAACATTATTTCATTTATATCTTTTTCACTAAAGTTAATTTTTTGTTTATTTGATAACATTTTAAATAAATTATCTCCTGGAATATATTCCATTATAATATGTAAGTATAAATCATCTTCATATGTTTCAAAATATTTTACTATGTTTGGATGGTCTAATGAACGTAATATTTCTATTTCTTTTAATGCATTTGTTATTGAGTAAATATTAAAAATGTTTTTTTTTATTGTTTTTATTGCATATTTCATTGACTGAATTTTTCGATCTCTATATAATCTTACTTTACCAAAGGAACCATTTCCTATTTTTGATATAAATTCATATTTTTTTGTGTAGTCTCCTTGTTTTGAATATCTATCGAAATATATTGAAGTGTTTATTCGAGATATTGATGTGATGGTTTTATTTAAGTCAATTATTGAGTTTGATGAACTACATCCACACATTTTTTTTTTTATATTATTTTTTTGTTTAATGAAAATTTGAGTATAATAATTTAAGTTAATATCTTTTTAATATAGAGAAGAAAATTATTTTTTTATGATTATTTGAATTTGTATCTTTATTTTTTAAAATAAATAATAAAATTAAAAATTAATTTTCAAATTAAAAAACAAAAAATAAAATATTTTAAAAAAAAATAAAAAACATTCCAAAAAATTTTCCACTTAATTTAAAAACCAAAAAAAAAAAAAGCATAAAACAACTAAACCTAATTTTCATCTTCTTTCAACAACCTAATAATCTCATCTTTTTTTTCAGGTTCAATATATTCAGGAAATTCAATATCAAACTTAATAAACAAATCTCCTTTTTTAACACTTAAATCTCTAATATCAGTATCTTTCTTAAAAACAGGCATTCCTTCACCTTTAACAATTTTAACAGTTTGAGGAGAAATAATTTCATCCATAGTAATAGCAATTTTCCTATTATCAAGTGTAGTAATTTTAACAGGTTCACTATTTAAAGCTTGAGCAAGAGTAATTTTTTGAATATAAATTAAATCATCTTTATTAACTCTTCTAAAATGTTCATCTTTTTTTTCTTTAATAGAAACAATTAAATCTGAATTTTTCATTCCAGGAGCTTCATTTCCCATTCCTTTAAATTCAATAACAGTATTTTTATCATAACCTTTGAAAATTTCAACATCAATAGAAACTTCTTTATTTTGAGTTGTTCTTTGATCATATCCTAAAACATTTTTATTATATTTAACAGTTTTAACACAACCATTATATAATTCTTGAAGTGTACATTCTAAATCAATTTTAATTGGTGGTAAATCTTCTTTTGGTGGTTGTTTTTGACCACCATATGCAGAACCAAATGCACTTCCAAATTCATCATTCATTTTTTCACCATCTCTAACTAAAGCAAATGGATTTGAAGTTCCCATAAATTTTTCGAAAATTTCATGGGCATTTCCTAAGAATTTGTAACCTCCTTTTAAATTACCTTTTTTATCTATTATTCCATTGTATAAACCATCTTTACCATATATGTCATATATTCCTTTTTTATTTGGATCACTTAATACTTCGTATGCTTCTGCTAATTGCTGGAATTTAAATTCACTTACTGCTGAATTTTCAGGGGATGCTAATTTTGGATGATATTTTAGAGAAAGTCTACGATATGATTCACTTATTTCTTCTTGGGAACATGTACGAGGAAGTTCTAAAATTTCATAGTAGTTATCACTGTGTTTTATTGACATTTTTTTTTAGGTTATGTTTTAAATTAATTATATTTTATTTAGGTTTTAATTTATTTTTTTTTTTTATTTATTATGAAATGTTTAATTAGTTTTTTTTTATTTAGAGATTTTTATAATATTTCAATTTATGAAAACTAATTAATACAAATATATAAAAAAAATATAATTATTTGTAAAAATTTATCAAAAGACTAAATGATACCTAATCCTAAACCAAATAAACCACCTTTTTTCTTTTTATTTCTTCTAGCTTTCATTTCTCTTTCTTCTCTTTGTAATTTTTCAACCATTAATTTCCACTCCTGACCTAAATTTTCATATAATTGAGCTTCTTCATCATCAGAAGATAAATAAAAAGATCTAAATAACCAAATTAAATCTTCTCTATATCTACCATCACTTGGAATAGGATTATCAACTGGTCTAATCCAATTAGGAATAATCTTATCAATATCCCAATAAACCTTATCTCCAAATTTCATTTCTTTTACCCAAGAACCTTCACAAGTTTCTAAAACATTATATTTATCAGGTTTAAAATAATAACCCCAATATTGTTCTTTATCATAATCCATTTTATAATTTTCTTCATATTCCATTTCAATAATATAACCTTTAAAATTACAAATATGATATGAATCAAGTCCTAATTGAATAATACCTTTTAATTTATTTTTCTTATCAACGAAAATTAAACAATCTTTATAATAACAACTTCTCCCAGTTTGAGTAATAACATTTATCATTTTTGCAGTTGGGAATATATAAGTAATCTTTTCATTTAATTTAGGATATTCAACATTAACATAACCTTTAGTTAAAACAGATAAATTCATTCCTAATTTTTCAACTCTAGTAGATAAATCAACAAAACCATGTAATTTTAATTCAGAATTAATAATATAAAATCTACTAGTAGTAGGATAATTAGAAGTTTGTTCACAATAAACTTTAGTATGATATTCATCATTTTCAAATTCACCTTCAAAAGTTTCACAAATTAAAGGATTAAAAGGTTTTAATTGTTTAGTAGTTAAATATAAACCACTAATAGCAAGTGTCATAATATTTTTCATTCTTTCAATAGGACTCATATCCTTATTATAAGTAGGAGTTAAAAAAGTGGGTAAAGTTGACCAATATTCAGGAACTCTTTGTAAAACACTTTTTGGTTCAAATAATCTTATTTTCAAAGATACTTTTTTCCCAGTTGCTAAAATTAAAAGAGATGCTAAAAAATCTTTAATAATTCCCCCAAATTTTTTACATATGAAAGGATCTACTAAAACTAATCCTTTTCTATCATCTATTTCTAATCCATATAAAACTCCTTCTTTTGTTAAATCTGGTTTTTTTTGATATTCTCCTTTTGATAATATTGTTGGTGCTGGAGATGTTAATAAACCATTTGCATTAAAACCCCACTTTTTATGTCCTGTACAAAATGAATATGGTTGAAAATCATTTTCACTATATATGAAGTTTATATTGTATTTTTCTATTAATGATTGATTTGGTGTTAAGGATTTTATGTAATTTCCCATAAATGGTTCATATTCTGGTTTAGGTTCTTTTTCATCTTGATTTTTATCCATTTAATTTTTAATGACAAGTTTAAATAATTATTATTGTCTTTTTAGTAATTATAGAATTTTAATTTTTAAATTTTTTTTTAAATTTTTTTATATTTATTATGTTTATAGAGATAAAGTTTTTAATTTTATCAATAAATACTTATACTAATTATTAAATTTTCAAATTATTTAAATTACATTGATTATATACTTTTATTTTATGAAAGATTATAATAAATATAAGCATATACATTTATAAATACTTATTGTAAGATAATAACTCTTATTAAAAAATAAATAAAGTTTGTAATTTTATTTCCTAAAAAGTTGTTTTTAAACAAATAATTAATTTTTCACATTAAATAGTCTTTATTTATGTTAAATTAATCTCTGATTAATTTTAAAATTTTTTTTTTATCTTTAATCAAAGTATTATTTTGGATATTTGAAAAGATTTTATTTTTTAATTGAATAAAATCTTCATAAGACATTTTTTCGTCATTATCACTTCTACTACTATTACTTTCATCTTCTTTTTGTTTTGTATTTTCAAAAAATTCATCATTTATTTTATTAATTAATTCCAAGCAATTTTCAATAACATAAGTTCCAAATTTATTTTTAATCATTTCATTAAAATTACCTTCATCAAGGAAAATTTTTTCAATAACATAGCAAAATTTTTTAAAATTATTTTTACTTAAATAATCAATAACAAAATCAACAACATTAGAAGAAAATTTAGAAACTGAAAAAACAACAATATGTTCAACTAACTTATTAATTAATTTTTTACAATAAGTATCTCCATATTTTTTAATAATTTCCTGAATACCAAAATTACCAAATTGATTAAAAGTTAATTTATTAGTTTCAACTTCAAAAATAGAAATAATACTCATAATATAAAATTCACTAGAAGACATATTAATAAATTCTTTAACAATACAAATACCATTTGGATCTAAACATAATTCCATTAAATTACTAATAATAAAATCATTAATATATTCTCTATCACATTCTTTAATTGCTTTTATTACTTTTTGAATTACATGAGATGAATTTGGTCCAGTTGATAATGAAAATAAATGATTTTCAATACATTCTTTTATTATATTTTCTTCTTCAATTGAATTTTGAAGAAGAATTAAACATTGAAGTGAATGATTTCCACAAATATCATTTGCAATTTTTAAAAAATTTGGTTTTATATATTTATAAAGTAATAATCTATGTTTTAGGGAACAGTAAGGAAAAAATTTTTGTAAAAAATAATTTCCATAATAATCACATATTATATTTTGAATTTGCATACATATTATTAATATTATTATATCTATTTCTTTTTGAATTGGAGGATTATTTGATAATATTTTTTGTAAGTGACGAGAACCTTTATGAGTTTTTATTATTTGTAAAAATAAATTACTTCCTATTTTTTCTATTAAGTTATATAAATGTGATTGACCAGATGTATTATTTTCATTTAATTGAAATTGAGAAAATATATTATCAATTTGATTATCACTTAAAGTTGAATTTGTATTATTTATTTCTTTATTATTTGGAGAATCAAATATTTCTTCTTTTGATATTATTTTATTTTGAACTGGAATTTGTGTTGAACTTCCACGATGAACAAAATTATTTTTTGGCATTTGAAATGTAATATTCATTTGTGATACATTTTTAGATGAACTACTATGTGCAATTGGAATTAATGGTCTGAAATTTTGATTATTTATATTTTGTTGAATTTGATTTGGCCACATCATATAAAAATTATTATTTTGAAAATTTTTTATATTTTGTTGTTGATAATTATCATTAAAATTTGATATAAATCTTTCATTTGAATTATTATTATAATAAAATAATGAATTATTTGAACCATTATTTTTAAAATTAATATTATTATTATGAATATTATTATTAAATATTAAAAGTTCATTTGATGAAAGGTAATTTTGTCTCATTTTAGGATAATTATTTATTTTATTCATATAATTCATATAATTTGGATTTAAATTTTGAAAATATAATTGTCTATTATTTAAATTATTTATTGGAAATCTTTCATCTGAATCTGCTAAATTTAAATTATCACATTTTAAATTATTTGAAGAAATAGATACTTTTGGAGCTTTTGGTTTTTTTTTTTGTACACCTATTTCTTCAAGAATATCACTTGGAAGTAAATCTGATATTATTGAATGGGAACTACTACTATTAACTGATGTAACTTGTTCTTCATTATTTTCCATTTAATAATCTTTAAAAAATAAAATTTTATAATTTTTTATATTTTAGTATTTTTAATATTATTATTAGGAATTATTTTTTACTTTTTTCCAAAAAAAACAAAGATTTAATTTTTTAATAAAATAATTTATAAAAATTTAAATCTAATATTTAATTCAAAAATATTAAAAATTAAAATAAAAAATAATAAAATAAATAAATAAAATATTCATTTTATTCAATATTCCTTATAAAATTATTTTATATAACCAAATCAATTTGAATTAATAATAATAAAAATATTTATTTTTTATATAAAACTCCAATTTTAAATAAATTTATTGATTGAGTTTCTTATAATTGATAAGTTCCTTCATAACATAAGCAAGAACAGCTTTAGGATCATCTTTATTATCAATTTTTCCACTAATCCCTAAAATATCAGAACATTCTCTAATATAATATTCTAAATCTTCATCATTGCATTTATTAGTAATTTGTGCTAATTTATTTTTCTCATTAGCAAATTGTTCATCTAAATCATATAATTCTAAACTAGGAAGAGGAAAATCTTTAATAATAGGATCAAAGACTGCTAATTGTAAAGGAGGTAATGGTGTTTCAAATTGTGGTGGAATAATTGATAATATTTCATGTTTAACATTTAATTTATCATATAATTCAATTGCTTCTGGAACTAAATTATTATCAATTTTAAATAAACTCATATCATATAAATCATTAAAATTTCTAGGAGGTTCTTTCGCTTCTTCTAAACAAGATTTAACTTTTTCACTTAAAGAAATTATATTTGGAATATATGTATAATTATTTATAGAAACTTCCTTTGATGGTGTTGTTACAGCAGGATTAGTTAAACCTAATAACCACCGTAATAAACCATCAATCACTTTTCTATTTTCTTCTTTGTCAATGTAATCATTATCAATAAATTTAACTGAACCAATTAAACAAAGTTTACCTTTTCCACTTTTTGAATTTGCACAAACACACAAAGGACGATTTAATGGATATGTTATAATTCCACTATTAAATACACAAGCAATATTTTTAACATTTTTATCATAATCAATACTTTGTCCAAATGGATAAATTATTTTTAATAATGAATCATCATCATCATCATTATCATCATCATTATTTAATAAATCAATTTTTTTTTTTTTATTTATACTTTTAATAGTTCTTAAAAAATCAGGATGAACTTTTAAAGTATCAATATAACATTCTTTAGGATGAAGATATTTATAATATGAAGTTCTTACAACTGAATCAGAGTGAAAATGAATATTATATTCTTTTAAAAAATCATTTAAGTTTGTATTATTTTTTGTATCTCCACCTTCACCTTGCATTATAAGTAAATTTCCACCTTCTTCAAAATATTTTTTTAATATTTCTATTTCTTCTGGTGTAAATAATGATTTTGGTTCTCCTATTATGAAAATATTTGCTTGTTTTATTTTTTCAAATTTGAATTCTTTTTTCATTAATGCTGTCTATAAATTTTTAAATAAATAATTTACATTTCCATATTGACTAATTGATGTTTTTATAAATTTTGAAAATTTTGAACCTGAAGTTATTAATTCTTTCTTCGTTCCATTGAATACTATTTTAAATTGTTTTTTCTCCTTTGTGGTATCTGGATTCGACATTTATTTTTAATTTATAAAAATTTAATTATTTAATTAATTTATATATTTTAATTTAATTTATTTATTCAGACATTAATATATCTATAATTTCTTCTAAATAATAATCTTTTTTTATCATTTTTTTAATGTCATCTAACTTTTCTTCTTTATATAAATCAAGTTCTTTCAAATCTTTTATAATCAATTTTAATTTATCCTCAATTTTTATTTTAATTTCCATTGATTCACCATATTGCAAATTATTGACAAAAAATCCTAATAATAATTTATAAACTTTTTCTTTAATTTTATTTTGAATATTAATTTTACAAGTAATAGTTTCTTGTTGATTTTCATTTAATTCAGGGACTTCTATATCTTCACATAATAATTTTGATTTATTTTTAATACATTTTATTTTAGTTTCCTTCGGCCATTTTATTTTACCAATATTTCCAATAATTAATTTTAATTCAATTTTATTTTCATCTAATACTTTATTTAAATCGAAATTCCATTCTTCATTTTGATTTTGTAAAACAAATTTATATTTATTTTTATCATAAATAATTTTATTACTTTCTTTTTTTATTCTTATAAAATCATGATTTAAATCATGAAATTTTTCATTTTGATTATCATCTTCACATTTATCACATAAATTATAATTATCACATATTGTACATTTATATCTAATTCCAATTATTGGATTCTTTTTACAATTGTCACATTTAATATTATTATGAATTATATCACATGAAGTCATGGAAATTTTATTTGGAATAATTTTACTTAGATAAAAATTTTTTTTTTCTTCTTCAATAGTATTTATTTTTTCAATATATGATGAAATCAATTGATTATTTTTTATTATTGTGTTATGTATCAATTTATTTTCTAATACTTTCACTTCTTCCTCTATTATTTTTTTTATTTCTTTACTTAATTCAGATTTTATTAAAATTAATTGATTATGATATTCATTATCTGAATTTAAAAAGTTTTTTGAATTATTATTCGGATTTTCTTTTTTTTTTTCCTCTTTTTTTTTTTTTTCTTCTTCTATATTCTTTTTTTCTTCTTCTTTTTTCTTATTTTCTTCTATTTTCTTATTTTTTTCTTCTTCTTTTTTCTTATTTTCTTCTATTTTCTTATTTTTTTCTTCTTCTATATTCTTTTTTTCTTCTTCTTTTTTCTTATTTTCTTTTACTTTTTTCTTTTTTTCTTCTTTTTTCTTTTTTTCTTCTTCTTTTTTCTTATTTTCTTCTTCTTTTTTCTTTTTTTCTTCTTCTTTTTTCTTATTTTCTTCTTCTTTTTTCTTATTTTCTTCTTCTTTTTTCTTTTTTTCTTCTTCTTTTT
>JAEEGK010005789.1_pt1 | contig 29887 bp, 32 predicted proteins | sample 8958771 | NCBI WGS metagenome assembly JAEEGK01 (sample SAMN16246547, study PRJNA631951) | gut metagenome | biome: gut microbiome; feature: rumen; material: SC-attached | host: Bos | place: Iran: Karaj | collected 2018-10 | reverse complement strand
GACCGAAGAAGATTTCGAGCCCGCTTCCGAAGAGTATGACGGGCTTGATGAGGAACGGCTCAGTGCTCTTACCGAAGACGGTGATGGCGGAGAGTATCCTTCTTCTTCGGAAGAAGCAGTTCCCGATGTCGAAGAAATCAGAAAAGCCTGTGACGATATGATCAATGACGCTAACGCACAGGCTTCTTCCGTTTTGGAGGCGGCAACAAAAGAGGCAGAAGAAATCAAAGCAAACGCCGCGGAAGAGGGCCGTCAGGAAGGCTTTGAAGCAGGCAAAGCCGAAGCGGAAGCAATCCTCAGAGAGGAAGCTTCCAAACTGGAAGAAGAAAGAAACCGTCTTAACGCTGAGTACGAAGCAAAGCTTAAAGAACTGGAACCCAAAATGGTGGACGCAATAACCGATGTTTACGCAAAGGTTTTCGGAAACGGTTTCTTTAACAAAAAGGACGTGCTGGTTGCCCTTGTTTCAAAGGCACTTTCGGATACTGAAACGGACGATAAGATCATCATCCACGTTTCGAACGAAGATTACGAAGAAGTGATGTCCGCGAAAGACGAACTTTTCGCAAAGGTTTCTTTTTCGACGGAACCCGAAATCAGACCAAGAGAAAGCCTTGAATCCGGCCAGGCGAAGGTTGAGACTGACTACGGAATCATGGACTGCAGTATAGATACCGAGCTTAAGGAGCTTACAAGAACCCTTAGAATTCTTTCTCACGAGGGATGACCGTAAATGGATTTTTCCGTTAATTTCGACAAATACAGAGAACTTGAGAATGAAGTTTTCTATAAATCGCAGGGTAAGATAGCAAACGTGGTGGGCCTTACTCTTGAAAGTTACGGCCCCGATGCGAAGCTCGGAGATATCTGCACGATCTATTCAAAGGGCGGAGCCTACGCCATCGCAAAGGCCGAGGTCATCGGCTTTAAAGACAAAAAGACTCTGCTTATGCCCTATGATCATGTAGAGGGCGTGAGCGTCGGATGCATAGTTGAAAACGAAAATCATCCCCTGGAAGTTATGGTAAGCGATAACCTTTTGGGGCATACCCTTAACGGCCTGGGAATCCCGGATGACGGTTCCGAAATCTTCGGAGCACCCTATTCCGTGGAGGCAGCGCCTCCCAATCCCATGAGCCGTGAGATCATTTCGGATGTTTTGTCTCTGGGCGTTAAAGCCGTGGACGGACTTCTGACCATCGGCAAGGGCCAGAGAGTCGGGATCTTCGCGGGTTCCGGCGTCGGAAAATCAACGCTTCTCGGTATGTTTGCAAGAAACACGAAGGCCGATATAAACGTTATCGCCCTTATAGGAGAGCGCGGACGTGAGGTTCGGGAATTCGTTGAAAGGGACCTGGGTCCCGAGGGTATGAAACGATCGGTTCTGGTGATTGCTACCAGCGACAGACCGGCACTTGAGCGCACGAAAGCCGCCAAGACCGCCACCGCCATTGCGGAATATTTCAGGGACCGGGGTAAAGACGTCCTCCTGATGATGGACTCCCTTACCCGTTTCTCCATGGCTCAGCGTGAAATCGGTCTTGCCAGCGGAGAGCCGCCCGTATCAAGGGGATATCCGCCAAGCGTTTATGCGGAGATGCCGAAACTTTTGGAGCGCGCCGGAAGAAGCGACACGGGTTCCATTACGGGTCTTTATACCGTGCTTGTTGACGGTGATGATTTTAACGAGCCCATCACCGATACCGCCAGAAGTATTCTGGACGGGCATATAGTTTTAAACCGCAAGATAGCGCAGAAAAACCATTATCCCGCCATAGACGTGCTTGCCAGCATCTCAAGGTGCATGTCGCAGATAGCCACCAAAGAGCAAAAGGCCGCAGCGGGTCAGATAAAGAACCTGATGGCAACCTATAACGACGCCGAGGACCTTATCAACATCGGTGCCTACAAATCGGGCTCAAACCCCGAGATTGACGAGGCCATCAGAAAGCACAAGACCATCGACGATTTTCTTATGCAGAGTACCGAAGAAAAGATTTCCTTCGAGGACACCGTAAACGAAATGTATTCCATCGTCGGAGAATCCTAAGATAAATGGCTAAATTTCAGTTTCGCATGCAAAGCGTGCTAAATTTAAAGATACGTCTCGAGGAGCAGCAGAAGAATGCTTTTGCCGCCGCAAAGAAACGCCTTGACGAAGAAATCGAGAACCTTTCGAAACTCTACAAACGAAAGGAAGGCTATGAGGAGGAAGGCCGCAGGATGCGCGCCGAGACACTTTCCGTCAATGACATTCTTGAAAACGAAAACGCCATCGTTCGCATGAAGGAATACATCGACGAACAGACGAAACGCGTTATGGAGTGTGAAAAACAGCTGGAAGAAGAACGCGTCAAGATGGTTGAAATGATGCAGGAAAGAAAGACCTACGAACGCCTGCGCGAGAAGGCTTTTGAGCAGTTTTTGGAAGACGAAAAACACGAAGAAGGCGTCATAAACGACGAGCATAACAGCTTCGTTTACGGCACCGGCAGATAGGAATGAGATATGGCTGATCAGGCAAATCCGGCTATCGGAAACGAAACCGCCAACGAAAAAAAGAAAATAAAAGAAGAGAAGCAGCGCTTAAAGCAGGAAGAGAAGAAGCAGCGCCAGGAGATAAAGAAACGGGCAAAAGAGATCTCCAAGCGTGAATCCGAGCTTGCGGATGAAGAAGAACCCGGCGGAGCGTCTTCTTTTGTTGTCACCACCATTATCGTCCTTGTCTGGATCGCCATACTGGGATTCCTCATCAAACTCGATGTGGGCGGATTCGGTTCCGAGATCTTAACTCCCATTTTAAAGGATGTACCGGTAGTAAATCTTATCCTTCCGAAGACCGGAGGGACCGTTACACCCGCAGATCCCAATGAAAGCTACGGCGGATACAACAGCATCAAGGACGCCGTTGAATACATAAAGGTGCTTGAACTTGAGCTTGAGCATGCCCAGACCGTTAACAACACCTACACGGAAGAGCTTACCAAGCTTCAGGCCGAGGTTGAAAGACTCAGAGAATTCGAATCCATGCAGGTGGAATTCCAGAGGATAAAGGAACAGTTCTTTGAAGAGATCATTTATTCGGACAACGGCCCCGGTGCGGAGGGCTACAAGAAATATTACGAGAGCATAGACCCTACCACCGCAGAAGCTCTTTACAAGCAGGTTGTCACCAAACTTGAAATAGACGCAAAATACAAGGACTTTGTATCGAGGATATCCCAGCAGAAGCCCAAAGCCGCAGCTGCCGAGTTTGATAATCTTGTATCCACCGACAGCAAAATGCTGGCAGAGATACTTATGTCAATGGATTCCGACGCCGCAGCAAAGATACTTGCGGCCATGCAACCGGCCAACGCTGCAATTTTGATAAAAATAATGAATCCCAACCGTTAAGTTTTTTAAGTTTCTGCCGATATATAGATTGTGAGCGACAACGGTGATGACAAGGATGTTTCCCGTGGGCGCGTGTTTTGATACCTGCACCCATAAATGTCTTTGTCATCGCCGTTGTTTGTTTTGCGCATATGTACATTGAAAACTGAAGAGAGGAGGAACTAAATGACTGGTACACCTGTTATCGGTTCAGTAAACACTCAGGCAGTGAACTTACTGAACACAGTACAAACAATCAGCAAAACGGGCAGTCCGGACTTTAAGAACTTCATGAACCTGTCAGAGAGTGCTTCGGGCGCGGCAGACAAAGCCGTACAGCAGAAGCCTGCCGACAAGACTTCAAACGAAGTTTCAAAAGAAATCGGAACCAACAAGCCGGACAGAATCGGCAAAGCCCAAACCGAGGACAATCTTCAAAGCGGCAAAGAGGTAACTTCGAAAGACGTAGAAACCGTCAAAGAAGAGATCAACGCCATCGCAGAGGAAATCGAAGAAGAATTTGATGTGACTCTTGAAGATATCGAAGCAGCACTTTCGGTTCTCGGACTTAACATGACGGCACTTCTTGATGCAGACAGGCTTCCCGAGATCATTACCGAAATCACCGGTACCGATGATCTGATCGCGATAGCCACAGACCCCGACCTTTACGAGGCACTTGAAAACATCAAAGGAACCGTTGAAGAAGCCCTCCAAACAATCACCGAGGAAATGAACATTCCCGAGGAGGATTTCAAAGAGGCACTCGCAAGCGTTGAAAGAGAAGTAAGAGATACGGTTGAGCCCTTACAGAGAGCCATCGTAAACAACTCTCAGAACAGCGAAGAACTTGCGGAAAAGATTGAAGTGACGGTAGCTCCGAAAAAAGAAAACGTTACAGTCGAAAGAAACATAGGTCTTTCGAATACGGAATCGGAAAGCACCGAAACGGAAACACCCGCACCTGTTTCTTTGTCGGAAACAAGAAACGAAGGCTTTAAAGATACAAAGAACGAAGCCGGAGGATTCGAAGCGGGATTTGCACAGAGACTTTTGCAGAACGTGGCAGAGACCTTCAACGAAGCAGCAGAAGGAGTCACCTACAGCGAAGTTGACGTACAGGACATTATCAATCAGATGACTGAGTCCATAAGAGTGGAAGTTACTCCCGAGGCACATGAGATCAACATCAAGCTTCATCCCGAATCTTTGGGAAGCGTAAGCGTTAAGATCTCGGCAAACAACGAAGGCCTCATGAGAGCACAGTTCATCACCCAGAACGAAAGCGTAAAAGCAATAGTCGAAAGCCAGGCAATCGTTTTAAGAGAAGCACTCGAATCCAAGGGTGTTACGATAGAAGCGGTTGAAGTAACGGTTCAGAGCCATGAATTCGAGAGAAACTTAAGCGACCGGAATCGCGACAGAAACTCCGAAACCTCAGGAAGCGGCAGCAAGAGACGCGGAATCAGAAGGATCAACCTTTCGGAGCCTTCCGAAGAAACCTTTGAATCCGACGAAGACGCAGTCGTAAGAGAGATGATGGCAGCCAACGGAAACACCATCGACTACAGTATTTAAGGAGAAAGAAAATGGCAGACAATTTATCCGCAATAGTAAAAGACGGTAAAATACAGGCCTCCACAGCTTCGCAGCTTTCGATGTCGGTTGAGAAAGTGAACGAGAACAACGGACTTGATAAGGATGCTTTCTTACAGCTCCTGGTAGCACAGATGAAATATCAGGATCCTCTGGAACCTACAGAGAATACCGAATATATTTCACAGCTTGCAACCTTCTCGGAACTTGAAGAAATGCAGAACATGACAGCCGGCATGACACTCCAGAGAGCAGGCTCGCTGATAGGTCAGGAAGTCATCTGTAAAGTAACAAACGCACAGACGGGCGGCACCGAATACGTACAGGGTCTCGTTGATTACGTGGTTTACGAAAACAACAAAGCATACATTTCCATCGATGAATCCCTTTACTCCATCGACGATGTATATCAGGTTGTGGACGAAAAGTATTCGGCGGCATACGAGCTTGCAAGAAAGTTTGTTACAACACTTACCCAGTTCCCCAAGCTTGAAGATATCACGCTTGACTACAAGGATGCGGTCAAGGGCTTAAGAGATACCTACGCGGGAATGGATAACTACCAGAAGTCCTTTATAGCGGCTGATACTCTTACACTTCTTACGAAGTACGAGAACAGGATCCACGAACTGGAGCTTATAGCCGAGAACGGACAGAACGGCACGGGAGAATAACCCGATTTCGATGAGAGGATAAAATATGGATATTAAAACAAACAATTTCCTTTCCATCGAGCAGATCAGAGATCAGTATTTAACAGAACAGGGAACACAGCAGAAGCAGTACACAAGCAACATTTCCTTTAAAGACATTTTCGAAGTAAAGTCCAAAGAAACGGCGGGACAGGAAGTAAGATTTTCGAAACACGCAATGAACCGCTTAAAGGACAGAAACATTTCTTTATCGGACAATCAGCTTGAAAGACTGAATGATGCGGCTCTGAAGGCCGAAAGGAAAGGAATCAAAGAAACACTGGTTTTGGTAGATTCACTGGCATTCATAGTAAACGTACCAAACAACACGGTTGTAACCGCAATGGACAGCACGGAAGCAGCCGAAAACGTATTTACCAATATCGACGGAGCAGTAATAAATTAGCCGGACCTTACGGAGGCTAAGGCTTTTGACTGACAGATAAAGCCGAAACTGCAAGCAACTCTACAGGAGGTCACTCATTATGATGAGATCAATGTATTCCGGTGTATCCGGATTGAAAACCCACCAGACCAAGATGGACGTTATCGGTAACAATATCGCCAACGTCAACACGGTAGCGTACAAGTCAAGTTCCATCACCTTCAGTGAACTTATGTACCAGACAACCCAAAAAGCAAGCGGCGCGAATACCCTTACCGGTACCGGCGGTACCAACGCCCGCCAGATCGGTCTCGGCGTACAGTCCGCAGCCATCAACACCGCTATTTCTTCCCAGGGCGCGACCCAGACAACGGGTAACCCCTTTGATATCTGCATTAACGGAAAATCTTTCTTTGTTGTAAGCGACGGATCCAGTAACTTCTTCACCCGTGCGGGTGCATTTAACGTTGACTCCGTAGGTAACCTGGTTATGGCCAGCAACGGTTACAACGTAATGGGATGGGGCGTAGATCCCGAAAATCCCACCAAGATTAAGCCTGCAACTGTTGAACCATTAAGGATCATGAGCGCCGACAACATGACATATCCTCCGGAAGCAACAACCAGAGGTTATGTATCCGGTATCCTTGATAAGAACGATTCAAACGTATCCACCGAAGCCGGCAAGATCATAAGCTTAAGCTTTTATGACAACCTTGGATATCCCTATACCGCTAAGTTCAGCATTCACTCAACAAGAAACGAAGGCGAATATTACGTTGCTCTTGATGACATTCTCGATGCGAACGCAAAGTCCATCACCGAGAAGTATGGCGCTCCTCTTTCAAGCATCGTTTCAATCGGTTCTTCCTTTGATGCAGCGGTAGACCTTGATAAGAACCTTGTTTCCACCGCAAGCTTTACCGCAGGTACTGTTATGGTAGGCACCACTCCCGGTACCGCGGCAACCATTAACTACGTTGACGGAAACGGAGCAAACCAGACGGCAACCATCAACGCTCCCTCCGAAGCGGGTGTTTCGAAGGTAAGCTTTCCTGTTCCTCCCGCAACAGACTTAAGCGCCATCAAGGATCTTCTCATGTATGGTTACGGCTACAGCGAAGCAGAGTACAACACCTTAAAGGCAGTAAGCATCGACATCCTTTCCGGTACTCTTAATATTGAGACCAAAACAGTTACCGGTTCGAAGCTTTCCTACAGCACCGCAGACGGATCCTTTAAGAGCATCGACGGTGAAAAGAGCATAACCCTTGATTTCGCGAACGACCTTGTTGTTAACGGAACCACAGTTGACCTCAAGCATTTCTTCGATATTGATTTTGACTGGTCCGCAACCAACATGTTCAACAACTCCGGAACCTCCACCATCGGAGCTACAAACGGCGATACCGACGGTGTAGGCGCAGGTCGTAAGAACGGTCTTATGAGCGGAATTACCATTCAGCAGAACGGTATGATCTATGCTTCATACGACAACGGTATGACCAGACTTATGGGCCAGATCGCGGTTGCTGAATTCACCAATGCAGCAGGTCTTGAAAAAGCAGGTGAAAACCTTTACAAGGCTTCCCTTAACTCCGGCGAATTCGACGGCATCGGCGTTGACATCACGGGTTCCGGCGGATACATGACCACCGGTGTTCTCGAAATGAGTAACGTAGACCTTTCCGCAGAGTTTACCGAGATGATCACCACCCAGAGAGGTTTCCAGGCAAACTCCAGAATCATCACCGTATCCGATACGATGCTTGAGGAACTCGTTAACTTAAAGAGATAATTCGGTAATTTAATACAGGCTTTTTTAGGGGAACTTTGCAAAGTTCCCCTATTGGCTTTTTTTTATACCCGTGCAATGTTTGAAAGTAATAATCGCACGCCGTATTACATAGGGGGATAAAGCATGATAAACATCACAAAACTTAACGGTGTCCAGCTGACCATCAATCCCGACTTTATAGAGATTGTGGAAGAGACTCCCGACACCGTCATAACCATGTCTACAGGACGGAAAATTATTATAAAAGAAAGTAGACAAGAGGTTATAAATTTAGTAAAATCGTATAGAAAGGAAATTTTTGCCTCACGGCAATAAAGGAGCATAACCGGAATGGATCTTGCGTCGATTTTGGGCTTGGTTTTGTGCTTTGGCCTCGTTGTTTTCGGTATCGTAAACGGAGATAACGGAATTGACTTCAGTGCGATCAGCAACTTCATAGATTTACCGTCCGTTTTCATTACCATCGGCGGTACCGTCAGCTGTATGCTTGCTTCCTGCGAACTTAAGGAATATATCAACAACCTTAAGAGCTATGCACTGATCTTCAAAACTCCCAAGTTTAATACTCAGGAAATTATTACAAAAATCATAGATCTTTCGAATGTGGCACGTAAGGAAGGCCTTCTTTCCCTGGAAGAGGCTGCCGGTGACCTTGACGACGATTTCCTTAAAAAGGGCATCCTTCTTATCGTCGACGGTACCGACCCCGAACTTGTAAGGGGTATCATGGAGACCGAACTTGCCAGTATCGAAAGCCGCCATAACAAGGTCATAAGCTTCTTTGAGCAGATGGCCGCCATGGGTCCTGCCTGGGGTATGATCGGTACCCTGATAGGACTTGTTAACATGCTTAACAACATGCAAGACTCGTCAAAGATCGGACCTGCGATGTCCGTCGCCCTTCTGACCACATTGTACGGTTCCATGATCGCAAACTGGATCTGCCTTCCCGCTACCTTCAAGATGAAGAAGAACAACGCCAGTGAGACGATGATAAAAGAGATTATGATCGAGGGTCTTTTGTCCATTCAGGCGGGCGAAAACCCCAGAGTTATAGAGGAAAAGCTTAAATCGTTCCTTGCACCCGCGGACAGAGCTATCGCAGGCAGCGAGGGCGAAGGAGAGGAACAGTAAATGGCAAGGAAAAAAGCGGAGCCCGATGGTGGTCCCGGACAGCCTTGGCTTAATACTTTTGCGGATCTGATGAACCTGCTTTTGTGCTTCTTCGTTTTGCTTTTTGCCGCATCCAGCGTGGATCAGGCGAAGTTTAACGAGATAGCCGCTTCGTTTCAGAGCACCTTCAGTATCTTTTCCGCGGGAAGTACGGCCATCGGTGACGGTGTGCTCATCAGCAACGGCGTAAGTCAGCTTAATGAACTTGACAAATACATAAACAGCATGGGTAAGCTCGCAGAAAACAAGGACGAAGCCAACCGTGCCGATGATATCCAGCAGGAGCTCGCAGATGTCGAGGCCCTTAAGTTAGAGATGAGTGAATCTCTGGCCGAGCAGATTCAGGAGGCCCTTGAAGAGAACCAGATCGCGGACAAGGTGGACGTGGATTTCAACAGCCAGTACGTGCGTCTTACCCTTAAGGGAGCCATTCTTTTTAAACCCGGTAAGGCCAATCTGTTGGATGACGTTAAGCCTACGTTACGAAAAATTGGTATGATATTGGAGAGGTATGCGTCCGGCGAGATCGAGATCGAAGGTCACACCGATAACGTACCCCAGAATTCGCCCGAATTTAAGAATAATGACGAACTCAGCAGTGCCCGTGCTCTGGCGGTATTCTACTATATTGTGGAAAACACCGATATCAACCCCGCAAACATCAAGCACGCAGGCCGCGGCGAATATGTGCCGATAGCCGACAATTCAACCAAGGAAGGCCGTAATCTTAACCGAAGGGTTGAAATTAAGATCTACAATTCGCTCAATTCTTATGGGCAATAAATAAACTTAGGGGATATGGTCATGAAGAAGAATCTCATATCGATCTTGATACTGGCTCTTTTGGTGGTCAATGTTGTATTGACCGCCATTATGATGTTCTCAGTCACCTCCACAGCCAAGAAAACGGGAGCCCTTGTTTCAAACATAGCGACCGTTTTAAACATCGAGCTCGGGGACAAGGAAGAAGAAAAAGAAGCGGTAGTCGAGGTCAAAGACATCGTATCGTTGAACATTGACAAACTTACCATTCCGCTTAAGAAGACCGCAGGTGACGAAACCACACATTACTGTCTGGTTGAAGTAACACTCCTTCTTAATTCCAAGCATGAGGATTACGCCACCTATTCGGCAACCATGGATACATATTCGGGAATGATCAAAGACCTTATCAACACGGTCATCGGTAACCACACCATCGACGAGATCCAGAACAACCCCGAAGCTGTTAAAGATGAAATACTTAAGAAGATTCAGTCTGAATACGGCCTTATGTTTATTCACAGAGTCACATTCAGCAGCATCATGTATCAATAAACCGAGGTATTTGACTCGGGCATGAGGAGGTGAGCTTCGTGGGCGACGTATTGTCTCAAAATGAGATAGACAGTTTGTTGGCAGCCCTGAGCACCGGTGAACTGGATGTTGACGAAATGCAGGACAAAGGCGACAAACAGGTCAAGAACTACGACTTTAAGCGTCCTGCGAAGTTTTCGAAAGAACATTTACGTACACTGGAAATCATATATGAGCATTACGGACGTTTGTTATCGACGAACTTCCCCGTTTACCTTCGAAAGAACATCCAGGTAAGCGTGGCGAGCTCCGAAACGGTTACTTTTTCCGAATTTACCAACGCCCTTTCGAACCCCGTAATATTGGGTATAATAAATTTCCAACCCCTTGGTGGTAATATAATACTCGACCTTGCCGCAAACCTCGGGTTTGCGATGATTGACCGAATGCTCGGCGGAAAGGGAGTACCCCTTGAAAAGAACCGTGATTTTTCGGAAATCGAGATGACCATCATCGATAAATTATTGATAATAGCTATCCAGTTGATGAGAGAGCCCTGGAAGAACGTGCTGGACATCAACCCGATGTTGGAGAGAATAGAGACAAACCCTCAGTTCGCGCAGGTTATCGCGCCCAATGAAATGATTGCGATCGTTACCCTCAATATGAAGATCGGCGATGTGGAAGGCTTCATGAATGTCTGCCTCCCGTATTTCACTCTTGAGAGCGTAATGGATAAGCTGAATACCAAGTACTGGTTCTCCACCATGAAAGATTCCGGCGACGAGAACTACGAGATGTATATAGAATCCCTCATAAGGCGCGTGGATATTCCGATGCGCGTAGTTATGGGAAACAGTTCGATATCCGTAAGCGACTTTATAGGCCTGCAGCTCGGCGATATAATCCGCTTGGATACACACATAGACAGCGAACTTGACGTCTATGTGGGCAATATAAAGAAATTCAATGCCGTTCCCGGTACTGATAAAGACAAGTACGCGGTAAGGGTTACCAAGATTATAAGGGAGGAGGAATAGTACATGGACGGAATGTTATCTCAGGACGAAATAAATGCCCTCCTGAGCGGCATGGATCCGGCCGAGTTATCGGCATCGGCTCCGGCTGAGAAATCTGACAAACCCGACTCCTTTGTGGTAGGAACAGCAGCGTCGAGCAACCTTAGTATGACGGATGTTGAAAAGGACGCCGTTGGCGAAGTGGCAAACATAAGCATGGGCTCCTCTGCAACGACACTCTACTCACTGGTTAACCGAAAGGTTAATATCACCACACCGGTTGTTGATATTGCAAAGTGGGACAGTGTTTTACAGGATTACGAACGACCCTGTGTATTTATTCAGATTCATTACACGGCAGGATTGGACGGAACCAATATTTTGGTATTGCGTGAGCACGACGTTAAGATCATCACAGACCTGATGATGGGCGGTGACGGAACCAACACCGAAGGCGAGCTCGGAGAATTGCACTTAAGTGCCATTTCGGAAGCAATGAACCAGATGATGGGTGCGGCGGCAACATCGCTCTCAACCATGCTTGGTACCATGATCGATATAAGTCCCCCGGAGGCAAGCTTTATCGACCTTGCCGAATTTAAATCCGGGGCGGAGATCGCACCGTTCCTCGGTGGCGAATTTGTTAAGATTTCCTTCGCGATGCAGATAGGCGATCTGGTCGATTCAACGATCATGCAGCTCTATCCCGTCGAATTTGCAAAAAAACTTGTTGAGACCTTCATGGAGCAGACGGCACCCAAGAGCGAACCCGCACCTGCGCCTGCACCGGCTCCCACACCCGCACCGGCTCCTCAGCCGGAGATGACTGCACAGCCTCAGATGGGAATGCCCGATATGACGGGCCAGATGGGAATGCCTCAAATGGGAATGCCCCAAATGGGAATGCCTCAGATGGGAATGCCCCAGATGGGAATGCCTCAAATGGGAATGCCTCAGATGGGGATGCCTCAGATGAATGTCCAGCCGGCACAGTTCCAGACCTTCTCGCCGGAGTATATCGCACAGCAGGCACACGAAAACATCGGCCTGATAATGGATGTACCCTTGAGTGTTACGGTTGAACTCGGCAGAACAAGCAAATCCATTTCGGAGATACTTGATTTCGCACCCGGCACCATCATAGAACTTGATAAGATAGCCGGTGAACCCATAGACGTTCTGGTAAACGGCAAACTGGTTGCCAAAGGCGAAGTGGTAGTCATTGAAGAGAGTTTTGCAATCCGTGTAACGGAAATTATAAAATAGCAAATAAACCGATAGGAGTGTAAATTATGGCAAAGAATATTTTAATCTGTGACGATGCGGCTTTCATGCGTATGATGATCAAGGATATCCTTACAAAGAACGGGTACGTTGTCGTAGGTGAAGCTGAAAACGGTGCCAAGGCGGTTGAAAAATACAACGAAACCAAGCCCGATCTTGTACTTATGGATATTACGATGCCTGAAATGGACGGAATACAGGCACTCAAGAAGATCAAGGAAGGCGATCCCGGCGCAATGGTAATCATGTGCTCGGCAATGGGTCAGCAGGCGATGGTTATCGAATCCATTCAGTCCGGCGCAAAGGACTTCATCGTTAAACCCTTCCAGGCAGATCGTGTACTTGAAGCGGTTAAGAAAGTTGTGGGCTGATGCCTGCGGCTTTGGAATCTCCGCTTTCATCGATCGTACAGTTACTGACTGTACTTCTTATCTTTGTATTTGTTTTGGTCATAACGGCATTTGCCACCCGGTGGATAGCCAATTATCAAAGGGATAAGGCCCCGGGTGAAAACATCACCGTCGTTGAGACCAAGAGAATATCGCAGAATAAACTGATCGAAATACTGCGTATAGGGGACAGATATTTCGCCGTTGCATTGGGGAAGGACGAGGTTACATTCATTTCTGAGATTTCGCCCGATTCCCTGCATTTTCCGGAAAAGACGGGAGAGCCTTTTTCGTTCAAAGATCTGCTTAATAAGGCGAAAAATGACGGGGATAAATAATTTAATGAAGAGAATTGTAAAATCAATATGCCTGCTTTTAACGGCAGGTATATTGTTTATAGCCCTGAAATTACCCGTATATGCGAGTGAGCTTCCGGGCGGAATTGGTTCACATCTTGCGGGCGAGACCGAAAGCCGGACCTTCATCAATGATTCGGGTACGGCCGAAACACCCGACGATCTCAAAGAATTAAATATTTCCAACGATCTTACGGTTACCTACAATAACGGTAACGGAGAGCTGTCGGGGTCACTTCGTATTCTCCTGACCCTTACGATGATAGCGCTTGCTCCGTTACTTCTTATTATGCTTACCTCTTTTACGAGGATAATCATAGTTTTGCATTTCACCAGGTCCGCATTAAATACCTCCACGGCGCCTCCCAACAACGTATTGATAGCCCTTGCGCTTATCCTTACGTTTTTTATTATGAATTCCACCTTTACAACCGCATACAATGAAGCTGTTGTACCTCTGGACAAGGGTGAGATCACCCAGGCGGAGGCACTTGAGCGCGGGATGAAGCCCTTCCGTGAATTTATGTACGGTCAGACTCAGATAAAAGACGTAAAGCTTTTCATGGAAATAGCGGGAGAAGAGTGGGACGGAGCCCTTGACTCGATTCCCAATTACATTCTTGTTCCCAGTTTTGCGGTAAGTGAATTAAGATCTGCATTTATCATCGGATTTGTTATTTATATACCGTTCATAGTCATAGACATGATCGTGGCCTCCATACTTATGAGTATGGGTATGATGATGTTACCGCCCACGACCATATCCATGCCGTTTAAGATCCTGTTATTCGTACTGGCGGACGGCTGGAACCTTATCATAGGTTCACTTGTTAAGTCCTTCTGACAGAGGGAAAAACTATTATTAAAAGAAGGGAGAAGCCATGACTGTTGATGACGTCGTTACGATTGCCAGCAGAGCACTGTACATAATCATTAAGCTTTCTGCACCCATTCTTTTGATTTCGCTTATTATCGGTCTGATAATCAGTATTTTCCAGACCGTTACTTCCATACAGGAACAGACTCTTACCTTTGTTCCCAAGATCATTGCGGTATTCCTGGGGCTCATGCTTTTGGGATACTGGATGTTAAGCACACTCAGGGATTATATGACTGAACTGTGGTCGAATTTCGGACAGTACATAAGATAGGTTAAGTGTGAACGATGGTTGATTTATCCTTCTCGATGGCAGAATTGGAATATTTTTTGCTTATTCTCGTAAGGGTTACCTGCTTTGTTTACGCTGCCCCTTTCTTCGGGATGGCCAATACTCCTAACCGCGTAAAGATCGGTGTCGGCGTTCTTTTGGGCGTCACGGTTTATTACGGACTTGAACCTGTTCCCGTAGCTTATGCCACGGTACTTGAGTTTGCAATCTTAGTGATTAAAGAAGCCCTTGTGGGGCTTATCATAGGTTTTTCCGCATCGATATGTACTGCGGTTCTTGGATTCGCAGGACAATTGGTGGATATGGAGACCGGACTTTCAATGGTTACGCTCTTTGATAACATGACGCGGGACAGCATGACGATCACAGGTATGTATTACCAGTACATCATCATGCTGATGCTCATATTGAGCGGCTTGTATCAGTTCGTGGCAGGTGCGCTGTTTTCAAGCTTTGCGCTTGTTCCCGTAAGCGGCGCGATTTTTTCGGGAGAAAAGCTCTTCTCGGGAATGCTGCTTTTCCTGACAGAATACATAAGCATAGGGTTCCGTATATCCCTTCCGGTATTTGCGGCCATCATGCTTCTTGATGCGGTGCTTGGCATACTTACCAAGGTTTCCCCGCAGTTAAACATGTTTGCGGTAGGTATTCAGCTTAAGATCTTAACGGGTCTTGCGGTTTTGTTTTTGACGGTTGCGATGCTTCCTTCCGCATCATCCATGCTTTTGTCACACATGCGTAAAGTGGTTACCGTTTTTATTGAGGCGATGACGTGATTTTAGAGTATAATCTCCAATTTTTTGCCGAGGGGCAGGGCGGCGAAAAAACCGAGCCCGCCACCGAGAAAAAGAAAAAAGACGCCCGTGACGAAGGTCAGGTTGCCAAAAGCAAAGAGATAGAAAATGCTTTCAGCTTGCTGGCGCTTTTCCTTATCCTTAAATTCTGGATCGGGACACTCGGCAAGAATCTGGTGGGAGTTTTTAATCTGGTATACGACGATATACCCGAATACATAAAGAACTACGACGGACATGTGAACATAAACGACCTGGTGAACCTTTACGCCCAGGTACTTATACAGATAATATTCCTGATGGCTCCGGTGCTCATCGTTGCATATCTTGTTTCTTTCGTATGCGACGTGGCGCAGGTGGGGTGGCATCCCACATCGAAGCCCTTAATGCCCAAATTCAGCAAATTGAATCCTTTGAAGGGCTTTAAAAAGATCTTTTCAAAGGAAGCGGTGGTGGAGCTTATAAAGTCCATCCTGAAGATCGGCATAGTTTTGATCGTTGCTTATTCCTACATCAAGAAAAACGGCGACGGTCTGTTCCTGCTTTATGACATGTCATTAAACGCGGGAGTTGCGGCAACCGGAAATCTTGTGATCAACTTAGGCATCAGAGTCGCGGTGGCATATCTTATCATAGCTTTCGCGGATTTCGGCTATCAGAAGTGGAAACACAATGATGACCTAAAGATGACCAAGCAGGAAGTCAAAGACGAATATAAGCAGCAGGAAGGCGATCCCCAGGTAAAGGGCCGGATCAGGCAGAAGATGCGAGAAGTCTCACAGCGTCGAATGATGCAGAACCTTCCCAAAGCCGACGTCGTCATCACCAACCCCACCCATTACGCGGTGGCTCTTATGTATGACGCGGAAAAATACGATGCACCCATCGTCATAGCTAAGGGTGAAGATTATCTGGCAGCCAGGATAAAAGAAGTTGCCAGAGAGAACGACATAGAGATTGTCGAAAACAAGCCTCTTGCACGTATGCTTTACGCCAATGTCGAGATCGGCGAGGTTGTTCCTCCCGAACTTTATCAGGCAGTGGCTGAAGTCCTTGCTTTTGTATATCACCTCAAAGGAAGGGCGTAATTTTTTGAGAAAGGAGGAGAGGCCATGGGCAAGTTAAGAGTAGCGGATTTCGGTGTGGCTATTTATATCCTTGCCGCATTTATAATGCTTATTGTGCCGATCCCCTCAGTCCTTCTTGATGTATTACTCGGTTTTAACATCTCTGTTGCATTTCTTATAATGTTTGTCTGCATGTTTTCGAAAGAAGTTCTGGAAATGTCCAATTTCCCGACTATCCTTCTTTTTACGACAGTATTCAGAATTGCCTTAAACGTATCGTCCACCAGACTAATCCTTACCACCGGTTCTCCCGGTAATGTTGTCGAGACCTTCGGTTCTTTCGTAGGCGGCGGCAACCTGGTGGTGGGCGTTATCGTTTTCATCATTCTTGTATTGATCCAGTTCATAGTAATAAACAAAGGTTCCGAGCGAGTTGCGGAAGTAACCGCGCGTTTCACTTTGGATGCAATGCCCGGTAAACAGATGGCCATCGATGCGGACCTTAATACCGGCGCCATCAACGATTCGGAAGCCAAATCAAGGCGTGAAAAGATCCAGAAAGAAGCTGCTTTCTTCGGTTCCATGGACGGTGCCGTGAAGTACGTTAAAGGAGATGCCATCGCCGGTCTTATCATTACCGTCATCAACGTGGTGGGCGGTATTGTAATGGGCGTTGTGATGCGTGGCGAGGAAATGTCTTCAGCCCTTTCCCAGTACACCATGCTTACCATCGGTGACGGATTGGTCAGCCAGATCCCTTCCCTTCTTATATCGCTTTCGACAGGTATCCTGGTTACCAAGGAATCCGGAAGCGCGGATTTCGGAAATGTTCTTGTAAAGCAGCTTTTCGGTATTCCTAAGGCTCTCTATATTGTGGGTGCCGTGATCGCGGGCCTCGGTATCGTTACACCCCTTAATCTCGTGCTTTTCGTGGTACTTGGTGCAATGTTCATCGTTGCGGGCCGTATCATGCAGACTACCATCGAGACAGGTACGATCGAAGCCGAAACAGAGACGGAAGAGCAGGAAGCCCAGGAGATCCGACAACCGGAAAACGTCAATTCGCTGTTGTCGGTTGACCCCATTGAACTTGAGTTTGGTTACGGTATCATACCCCTTGCAAATGTGAGCCAGGGCGGTGACCTTTTGGACCGTGTTGTCATGATCAGAAGACAGATAGCATTGGAACTGGGTACCGTGGTTCCGATTATCCGTTTGCGCGACAATATTCAGTTGAATCCGAACCAATATATCATTAAAATAAAAGGTATACAGGTAAGTGAAGGAGAGATCCTTTTTGACCATTATATGGCCATGAACCCCGGATACGTGGAAGAGGAGATTACGGGTATTCCCACCTTCGAGCCTTCCTTCCATCTGCCCGCCGTCTGGATCACGGAGGGTCAGAGAGAAAGGGCGGAGAGCCTCGGATACACCGTTGTGGATCCCCCGAGTATCATAGCGACCCACTTAACCGAGATAATCAGACAGCATATCGCGGAACTCCTTACAAGACAGGACGTTCAGTCTCTTGTCAACAACTTAAAGGAGAGCAATCCTTCCGTGGTGGACGAGCTTTTCCCGAAGCTCCTTTCCCTGGGCGAGATTCAGAAGATCCTGCAGAATCTGCTTAAAGAAGGTATTTCCATCAGAGACCTTCTTACGATCTTTGAAACCCTTGCGGATTATGCACCCACCACCAGAGACACGGATATCCTGACCGAATATGTGCGTCAGGCCTTAAAGCGCTCGGTTTCCAGCAAATTTTTCCCTCAGAACGAAACCACCAGTGTGGTTACCCTGGATCCGAAGATTGAGCAGGAGATCATGGCAAGCGTTAAACAGACGGAGCAGGGAGCTTATCTTACCCTGGATCCCGATCGTACCAAGGCCATAATAAATGCCACCGGCAAGGAACTTAAGAAACTTGAAAATCTCGGCAAAAGCCAGATCATAATAACTTCCCCTATCGTGCGTATATATTTCAAACGCCTTACCGAAGAGTACTTTAAGGATCTGGTTGTCGTTTCGTACAACGAAATAGAATCGAATGTAGAATTGCAGTCTGTAGGGATGGTGACAGCATAAATGATTATCAAAAAATTTCAGGCTAAAACCGAAAATGAGGCAGTCGAGGCCGCCAAGAAAGAACTTGGCTCGAATGTTGTCGTCATGAATGTAAGAAGTGTAAAGAGAAAGGGCCTGTTTTCTTTCTTTAAGCCCAATCTTACGGAGATAACCGTCGCTCTTGAGGAAGAATCCGAAAGAAGAGAGCAGACTCCGCCTCCCGCTTATCCTGCAAAGAGTATTACGGAAGCTCTCGGAAAGATCGCGCCCATAGTTGAAAAAGCAGAAAGAGAGAAGGCTTTTTCCGAGCAGGAAAGGCCGGCACCGGAGAAACCCGAAAGCAAGGAGCAGGTTATTGAAGAAAAGCTTGAAAACATCCAGTCCCTGATTCGGAAGAATTTTAAGTCGGAGGAAGCTCCCGTCGAGGAAAAAGAAGAGCGGGACGATGAACTCGGCACTTTCTTTAAGCTTCTTAAAAAGACCATGACCGATAACGAGGTCAACGAAGAATATGCGTCCCAGATAGTCGATGAGACCGCGAAGACCGTTAAACCCGGCACGCCCATCGATGTGGCCCTTGCGGGTATTTACCAGAAGATGATCCTCAAATTCGGCAAGGCAGCGGTGATCACCCCTGCGGAACACGGGCCGAAGGTGGTTTTCTTTGTGGGCCCCACGGGTGTCGGTAAGACCACCACCATCGCGAAGATCGCTTCGAAGTTCAGCGTCGAGAAGCGTAAAAAGGTTGCCCTTCTGACTGCGGACACCTACAGGATCGCGGCGGCAGAGCAGCTTCGCACCTATGCAAACATCCTGGAAGTACCCTTCAGGATCATTTATACCATTGAAGAGATGGAATCGGCGCTTAAGGACTTTATGTCCTTTGATTACGTGTTCGTTGATACCGCCGGTCACTCTCATCAGAACAAAGAACAAAAGAACATAATGGGAAGCTTCATTCATTCCATCGACGGTACGGTCGAGAAAGAAGTGTTCCTTGTTGTCAGTGCAACCACAAAATACCGCGATCTTATGGGAATAGCCGATGCTTATTCCGAGATCACGGAGTATAAACTCATCTTTACTAAGCTTGACGAGACTACGGCATTGGGGAATCTGTTGAATCTTAAGCTTTATACGGGAGCGGATCTTTCCTATGTCACCTGCGGCCAGAATGTGCCCGATGACATAGAAGACTTTAACGCCCAGGGCACGGTAAAGAATCTATTGGGGGGTAAGCGGTAATGGATCAGGCTGAACAGTTAAGAAACATTATTAAAGCAAACAACGTGGCTCCCAGACCCGTCGCCAGAGTTATCACCGTTACCAGCGGCAAAGGCGGAGTGGGAAAATCAAATACATCGATCAATCTTGCCATTCAATTTCGCAAGATGGGACAGCGCGTGATCATTCTTGATGCGGACTTCGGTCTGGCAAACATCGAGGTTATGTTCGGTGCGGTTCCGAAGCACAATCTTGCGGATCTTATCTATCAGGGCGTGAGCATCAAAGACATAATAACCTGGGGTCCCATGGACGTAGGTTTTATTTCGGGCGGCTCGGGAATCGCCAGCATGTCGAATCTCAATCGTGAACATCTGACATATATCATACAGAACCTTGCGGAGCTTGATGCCATTACGGATATCATTATAGTCGATACCGGAGCGGGTATTTCGGATGCGGTACTGGAATTCCTGGTTGCCAGCGGAGAGATCCTTATCGTGACCACTCCCGAACCCACATCCATAACGGATTCTTATTCTCTTATCAAAGCTCTGGCAAGACACCAGCGCTTTTCCGTCGACAATTCGCAACTTAAAGTCATCGCAAATAAAGTTGAGAATGCATCCGACGGCCAGGCGTTGTATAATAAACTTAACGCAGTGGTGGCAAGATACTTAAAGCTTCCCGTAAGTTATCTCGGCGCTGTTCCTGAGGACAGCATGCTGACAAAGGCGGTAATGCAGCAGACTCCCGTTTCCATACAGAGTCCGAACGCAAAATCCTCCCAGGCTTACGAAGCAATCGCACATGCGCTTATGAACAACGAAAGCTGTCTGAAAGTGAAGAAAAGGGGCATGGCTGCTTTCTTTTCGCACATCGTTGTGGGGAAAAAGGCCAAAGAGGCCAACAATAACTGATTTGGAGGAATGGGTAAATGCTTTCGAAAATCGTTTCGCCGGGAGACAAAGTTGATTTACAGTCCGTGGACCATCTTTTTTCCGATGAAAAAGTAAAAAAATATTCTACAAGGGTTTATGACGTTCTTTCCGACGACAAGATCGAGATTGTCATGCCTATGGAGAAGTCGAAGCTGATTCTTCTTCCCATAGACGGAGAATACGACCTTTGCTTTTACAAGGACGCCCTTCTTTATCAATGCTATGCAAGGATCTACGACAGATACAAGAGCAATAACGTATATGTCATTGCCTTTGAACTGACCAGTAACCTTCGCAAGCATCAAAGAAGAGAATATTACAGATTTAACTGCATGATCGAATTACGTGCCAGAGACTTAAAGCAGGAGGAGATAGCGGCAGCCGACGAAGGAAAGAACTTTATAGTGCCGGGACTTCCTTTAAGAAGGGGCATTGCCAGTGACTTAAGTGGCGGCGGAATGAGATTTGTTACGGATATCCGCTTTGAAGAGGGTTCTTACGTATATACGACCTTTAATCTTACCACCGACGGAGTGACCAGAGAATACGAAGTCATCAGCAAGGTCCTTACCGTCAGGGATGTACCCAACCGCCCCGGTGAGTACGAGCACAGGATACAGTTTGCAAACCTTGACAGAGACACCAGAGAAGATATTATCAAATACATTTTTGAAGAAGAACGGAGACTTCGCAGAAATAAGAGAGTTTAAGAAATCGGGTCGGCGTTTGGGCGTAAGGGTGAATTTTCAGACAACATTAACGAATTGTTAACCAAATTGGAGAAAATAAGGGAAAAAGAATGAAAAAAATTTTAATCGTTGATGACTCTGCACTCATGAGAAGAGTTATATGTGATATAATTAACTCTGACGAGAGATTTAGTGTTGTTGACCGCGCTACAAACGGGGTCGAAGCACTGGACCTGTTAATTCGAAAAGAATACGACGCTGTTATACTTGATGTTAACATGCCGAAGATGAACGGGCTCGAACTTCTTGAGGAACTCAGGAAGCGCAGGATCAAGGCCCGCGTCGTAATGGCAAGTACAGACACAAGGGAAGGCGCAAAAACAACTCTCGATGCATTGAGTCTCGGAGCGATCGATTTCGTTCACAAGCCCGATAACCCGCTTGACTGTAAGAACGGTGTATTCAACACCAAGCTTCTTAACATTCTCGCAACGGTCTGTGAAAGCAAGGCATCTGCTTTTGAGGAGAGTCCCGCCGACAAGGCCAAGTCGGAAAAGGCAACGAAGGAACTTATCGAACTTGCCCACAAATTCTCCAAATCCATCAAAGAAAAGCAGATCGTCGCACTTGCAAGCTCCACAGGCGGGCCCAAAGCCTTGCAGGAAGTGGTTCCCAAGATTCCCGCAAGCCTCAAGTGCCCGGTAGTCATCGTTCAGCATATGCCTGCGGGATTCACGCAGTCGCTGGCGGAGAGACTTAACGACTTAAGCGAATGTACGGTAACCGAAGCCAAAGAAGGAGATATCTTAAAGGACGGTCACGTATACATCGCCAAAGGCGGCAAGCATCTTAACGTCGATTCCGTCGGCGGACAGTACAAGATTCGTTACAGTGATGAGCCCAACAGAGAAGGCGTTAAGCCCTCGGCAAATTACATGTATGAATCCCTTGCAAACGGTATGGCAGAGAGAATTGTTTGTGTTGTTTTGACAGGTATGGGTGCCGACGGTACCGCCGGTATCGCGAATCTCAAAAAGTCAAAGAAAACCTTTGTAATTTCACAAAACGAAGAATCCTGCACCGTATACGGAATGCCTAAGGCGGTTGCAAAAGCCGGTCTTTCCGACTCGGTAGTTCCCCTTAACCGGATCGCGCAGGAAATAATCATGAACGTGGGGGTCAATTAAGATGGATGTAAGCCAGTATCTTGAGATTTTCATCGACGAAACGAAGGAACACCTTCAAAACCTTAACACTCAGATTCTCGAACTCGAACAGGACTCCGAAAACATGGATACCGTTAACGAGATCTTCCGTGCTGCCCACTCCCTTAAGGGTATGGCAGGTACCATGGGCTATAAGCGCATGCAGAATCTGACGCACGATATGGAGAATGTCTTCTCCGAGGTTCGTAACGGCAACATAAAGGTTCAGCCCGGAATGATCGATATTCTGTTCCAGTGCCTTGACGCATTGGAAGGTTACCTGGCATCGATCCAGGAAAGCTCCGATGAAGGTACGAACGACAACGAGCACCTGATTAAAGCCCTTAACGACATATTGAATTCAAAGGGTGCAAGCGCAGGCGAAGCTCCCAAGGCAAAAGAAGAAGCTCCCGCCAAGGAAGAGGCTCCCGCAGCAAAAACCGCTGCATCCGGCGATTCCAAAGAAAAATGGCATGAGATCAAACTTACCGATACCGAGAAGAACCTTTACGAAAAAGCAAAGGCCGACGGAATGTTCTTCTACGGCATTACGGTTTATGTTCAGGAATCCTGTATCCTTAAGGCCGCAAGAGCTTTTCTGGTATTCAAAGCCCTTGAGGAACACGGCGAAGTGATCCTTTCCAAGCCTTCGACCCAGGATATCGAAGATGAAAAATTTGAGAACGATTTCTCTGTTATAGTCGTTTCCGGCGATCCTCTTGAGAAGGTTATCGAAGCCATCAAGACGGTTTCCGAGATCGAAGGAGCATACGGCTCCTTACTTACGGATGCAGACTTTAACGGCGCATCCGCAGACGGAGATTCCGACGGCGAAGAAGCCGCACCGGAAGAAAAGAAGGAAGCGGCTGCAGCAGCTCCCGAAGCTGCAAAGTCAGCTCCCACCACGGCTCCCGCTCCCGCAGCAAAGCCCGGCGAGAAGAAGCCCGCAGCAAAGCCTGTTGTCAATCGTACGGTTCGTGTCGATATCGAAAAACTCGACGTTCTCATGAACCTTGTCAGCGAGCTTATTATCGCAAAGAATACTCTCGTTTCCACGGCAAGCTCCGATGATGCCACCAGAAACGGAAGCTTTAACGAACAGATCGAATACCTCGAAAGCGTTACCACGAATCTTCACGAATCCGTTATGAAGGTTCGAATGGTTCCCATTGAGAGCGTTGTAAGTAAATTCCCTCGTATGATCCGCGACATGCAGAAGAACCTCGGTAAGAAGATGGAACTTCACATGACCGGTGAAGAGACAGAACTTGACCGTACCGTGGTGGATGAGATCGGCGATCCTTTGATGCACTTATTGCGTAACTCCGCCGACCATGGTCTTGAATCCGCAGAAGTCCGTAAGGAACGCGGCAAGAGTGAAGTCGGAAATATCTTCCTTGATGCATATCAGGACGGTAACAACGTTGTCATCGAAGTAAGAGATGACGGTAACGGTATCGATGTTGCAAAGGTTCGTGACAAAGCAATCCAGCGCGGAACCATCACTCCCGAGCAGGCTGAGAACATGTCTGATAAGGAAATCATCGACCTTCTTTTCCTTCCCAGCTTCTCCACGAAGGAACAGGTTTCCGAGATTTCCGGCCGAGGCGTTGGTCTTGACGTCGTTAAGTCTAAGATCGAGGCTCTGAGCGGTGAAGTTGAAGTTAAGAGTAAACTGGGTGTGGGAAGTACCTGGACCATCAGACTTCCTCTTACCCTTGCAATCATTCAGGCCCTCATGGTTATCGTGGGCGACGAGAAATATGCGATCTCCTTAAGCTCCATCCAGACCATCGAAGATATTCCCGCCGCAGACATCAAGCTTGTTGAGGCAAAGGAAGTTATTCAGCTTCGCGGAAGCGTTATTCCGATCATCCGCTTGAACGAGGTTCTCGAAGTTGAATCCAAGAAGTCACCCGATGCCGACCTGATGGTTGTTATAGTTAAGAAGGGCGACAAAGTTGCAGGTCTTGTAGTCGATGAACTTATCGGACAGCAGGAAATCGTTATCAAGTCCCTTGGCAAATATGTAAACAAGGCTAAATTCATCAGCGGCGCCACTATTCTCGGCGACGGTGAAGTTGCATTGATAATCGATGCCAACGCATTGGTATAATGAGAGGGAGGAAAAACGATGGGTGAATTAAGAGTTGAAGGCGCTGTCGAAACCGAAAGCGCGCAGTTTATAGTAATTCAGGTAGGTGAGGAACAATACGGAATCAACATCGCATTCGTCGACAACATCGTACGTATGCAGGCTATCACGCGAGTTCCGAAATCCGCATCCTACATTAAGGGCGTTATCAATTTAAGAGGTATCGTCGTTCCCGTTATGAGTTTAAGACTCAAGATGGGACTGGAACCCGACGAATATACCAAGGCTACGAGGATCATCATTCTGAAACTCGAACAGCATGGGACGGTCGGAGTTATCGTTGACGAGGTTAAAGAGGTTATAACCCTTGATAACACCCAGATTGAGAAGGTTACAAACGATACCACCAACGACAAGGTTAATTTCGTACAGAGCGTCGGAAAGACCAACGGTGGCGGACTTGTTTCCATCCTCGATCTCAGCGCTGTTGCAACTGAAAAAGAATAAGCTTAATCACGGGGTGAACTTATGGATGATTTGAATCTCGAGAACGTCACGGAGCAGTATTTTGACGTACTCAAGGAACTTGGCAATATCGGAGCCGGAAATGCTACGACCGCACTTGCTCAGATGCTTCAGTGCAAGGTCGACATGAAGGTTCCGCAGGTTAAGCTTCTTGAATTTCAGGAACTTGGGGAACTTATGGGAGGTGAAGAAAAAATAATGGCCGGTATCTACCTTTGTGTAGAAGGTGATATTACCGGAAGCATTATGTTTCTTCTTGCCAAAGACGCAGCCAGACATTTGGTTTCTAAGCTTATGGGCATGGAACTTCAGGGCGAGGAATTTGGCGAAATGGAGACCTCCGCACTTAAAGAAATCGGTAATATTATCACGGGAGCTTATCTCAATTCGCTTTCCACGATCACAAATTTAAAGATCTATCCGTCCATACCTGCTTTGACCATCGATATGGCGGGGGCCATTTTAAGTGTACCGGCTATTGAGTTCGGTACTCTCGGAGACAAGATTTTGCTCATCCAGACTCAGTTTACTGACGATTATGAGCTGGACGGTTTCTTCGTTCTTGTTCCCGATCTGGAATCCTACGCCAAGATCCTGACGGCACTTGGACTCAGATAGTTTATACTTGCCTGTCTTTTAGGCAGGCAGGGTATTTTATTTCTTAACTTTGTGGAGTGCTTATGAGCGAATTGATAAAGGTTGGAATGGCCGATCTTAAATTATGTAAAAGTCCCGACAGCGTTACCACTCTGGGACTGGGTTCATGCGTCGGCGTTGCAATAAGAGATCCTCAGACCAAGATCGGAGGACTTGCACATGTTATGCTTCCCGATTCGACCGCTATCAGAAACAACGTAAATATCTATAAGTTTGCGGATACGGGCATTGCGGAACTGGTTCGTCTTATGGAAGAGGCAGGCGCCAAGAGAAGCCGTATGGTTGCCAAGATCGCGGGGGGTGCCCAGATGTTTGCTTTCCAGAACAAGAACGACCTTGTCAGAGTCGGACAAAGAAACGTGGAAGCCAGCATCGCCAAACTGAAAGAATTGAAGATACCGATTCTTGCCCAGGATACAGGCGACAGTTACGGTAGAACGGTAATATTTTATCCCGAGAACGGAGATTATGTGATCCGCTCTGTGGGAAGAGAAGAGAAGGTTATTTAACGGGTATGAAGAGACAAAAACTCCCGGCAATCCTGATGCTTTCCGCGGCGGCGATAACCGCCCTCACGGTGTACTTCAAGGGTTACGGGCTTAAAGTAATGCTTATTGCTTTGCTTGCGGTACTGGTGATTTTTTACATTATAGGATCGGCCATAAAGATGGTCCTTGATTCCTTTGAAAAACGCAACAGCGAGCGTGTATCGGACGAAGGTGAAGTCATAGAAAAGCGGGAGACCGATGAAGAGGACGAGCCTGAGGACTTCGAAACGGAGGATGCGGATAATAAATTCTGAGAGGAATAAGATCTTATTTAAGGAAGGTATTCTTGCATGGATGAACAGGGCAGGAAAAAGCTTTGGGAAGAATACTCGGCTAAGAAATCCCCGGAAATAAGGGAACAGCTTATTTTGGAATATGCTCCGTTAGTGAAACTCGTAGCGGGGCGTTTAAGCATGTATTTGGGGTATAATGTCGAATATGACGACCTGGTAAGTTACGGTATTTTCGGTCTCATCGATTCGATTGACAAATTCGACTTCGGTAAAGACGTTAAATTCGAGACTTATGCAAGCTTGAGGATCAGGGGTTCGATTCTCGATCAGATCCGTAAAATGGACTGGATCCCGAGAACCGTAAGACAAAAACAAAGACAATTGGACACCGCAATGCGGGAATTCGAGTCCGAGCACGGTAGACAGGCTACGGATGACGAACTTGCCGGAAAGCTCGGAATTTCGGGCGATGAGCTTTGCGAGTGGCAATCACAGATGAAGGTTACCAACGTTGTTTCCCTCAATGAGTTTATGGAGCAGGGCAGCGAGGTACCCAATGAAAAGAACCTTGCTTCGCACTTCGAGGGTCCCGAAGAAGTTGTCGAAAAGGCCGAATTAAAGGAAAAGCTCAAGGAATCTCTTGAACTTTTGACTGACAAAGAACGAAAAGTAGTTTTATTATATTACTATGAGGAGCTGACTTTAAAGGAAATAAGCTACGCGTTGGAAGTATCGGAATCCAGAGTTTCTCAGATCCACACAAAGGCGATCCAGAAGATGAGAGAGAAACTCGGCAAATACATGGGAATCCTTATCAACGAAGGAAAATAAGCACAGAGCCGCTGAGGTACGGCAAGAAAATTATACAGGGGTTGGGAGGAGCGCATATGAACGGCTATTTTCAAATAGTTTCGAGAAACAACATGTGCACTGTAAAACTTGTTCCGCCGACAGATGGCGGAGAGGCGATTCAAAGAGAAGAACTTTTTGAGTATCTGTCCATAAAGAACATTCTTTTTGATTCAAAACTGATCGTCGACGCACTTTCTTCACTTTCATCGACTGTCTTTGTTCCGACATCCACGGAATTCAAATTCAGCGAAGGTGAGTTTGCGCGCGTTTTTGTTTCACCGGATAATATGAAAGCGACTGTCAGGCTGATACCCGAGTATGAGGGCGGAAGTCAGATGACAAAGGACGAGTTCATGCGGGAATTTTCCTCCCGCGGGATTATTTTCGGATTCGATCAGGGTGAAATAGATGACTTTCTTGAAAAGCGTCCTTATTGTACCGACTTTGTGGCTGCGGTGGGCAAACCTCCGGTTCACGGCCATGATGCGGAGATCGAGTACTTTTTCAATACGGACCCCAGAGTAAAGCCCACATTGCTTGAAGACGGAAGCGTGGATTTCTTCCACCTTAATACCATAAATCATTGCCAGGCGGGAGACCTTCTGGCAAGGCTTCATCCCGCGGACTTCGGTGAGGCGGGAATGAACGTAAAGGGCGAAAAGATCCGCCCCAGAGACGTTAAGCCCGCTAACCTTAAGTACGGCCATAACATTTCAATCAACGAAGAAAAGACCGAGATCCGTTCGGAAGTAAACGGTCACGTTACCTACGCCGATGGCAAGGTTTTCGTATCCAACGTGCTTGAAGTTGCCAACGTCGATAACTCCGTGGGGAACATCGATTATGACGGCAGCGTTACCGTTACCGGCAATGTCTGTGAGAACTTTTCGGTCAAAGCAAAGGGTTCGGTCGAAGTAAGAGGTGTCGTTGAAGGAGCCTATATCGAGGCCGGTGAAAACATCATCATCGCCCGCGGCATGAACGGAATGCATAAAGGCGTCCTTAAGGCTGACGGCAATGTGATCAGTAAATTTATCGAAAATGCAAAAGTTACCGCCAGAGGCTATGTGGAGAGTGAATCCATCCTTCACAGCGAAGTCATAGCGGGAACGGAAATAAAGGTAACGGGTAAAAAGGGCTTTATCGCCGGGGGACGTACCTGCGCAACCTCCGTTATCGAAGTTAAGAACTTAGGCTCCTCCATGGGTGCGGATACCGTGGTGGAAGTAGGTATGGATACCACAGTAAAGCACGAGATCCAGAGGCTTCAAAAGGAGATTGCGGATCTTAATAAATCCATCGCCCAGGTTCAGCCTGTTTTGGAAGGCGCAAGAGTCAAGCTTCAAAGCGGTATAAAGATGAGCACCGAACAGCTTTTGCAGATTCAGCGACTTGCAAAGCTTAACAAAGAACAGAACGAAAGACTTGAACACTGCACGAACGAACTGGAGAAATATCAGGTAACCGGCGATTCGGCAACTCAGGGACAGGTGATTGTTACCGGTGAGGTTTATCCCGGTACCAAGATCTGTATCGGCGACGTATCCATGGTGGTGAAGAGCGGAATGAAGTACTGCCGCTTTATCAAAGAAGCCGGCGATGTTAAGATGGCAGCCATCTATTGATTAGAAACCTTATGACTGCAAGAGTGTAAAGAAAGGGGGCAAATATGGGAATCGGTCCTTTGGAACTATCCGGAGCCATATCGCGAACACAGGATTTCGCCATTCTCAAGCACAACGAAGACAATCGCGGAGCTGTAGAGCAGGTGAATATTGCCCAGATTGCCCGCAAAGAAGAAGAGGACAAGGCCACAACGGTCAATGTTACCGATGAGGTCTCCAACTACAACAAACGATTTGATGCCAAGGAAAAGGGCAGCAATGAGTACAACGGTGACGGCGGCAAACACCGGGAGCAAAAGCAGGAGAATCACGACGGTACCGTCAAGATCAAGAGCGAATCTACATTTGATATAAGGATTTAACGACATGGGTTTGACAGAAATAGTAATTCTGGTGATCGGAGGCTTATTCTTTGTAATAAGCTTCTTTTTGCCCGATGGAAAGAAAAACACGGAAAAGATCGATGAAAAACTGATTAAGGAAATGGTGGACAAGGAGATAAAGGATGCCAAATCCAAGATAGACGACATGGTTGAGGAAACCGTCACCTATTCCGTGGAAAAGACGGAAAGAGCCCTCGAGAAGCTCTCCAACGAGAAGATTATGGCGGTGGACGAGTATTCCCAGACGGTCCTTAAAAAGATAAACGACAATCATCAGGAAGCTGTTTTTCTTTATGACATGTTAAACGACAAGGATGAAAAGATCAAAAATGCCGGCGAAGAGCTTAAAAATGCGGTGAAGTCCACAGAGGATACGGTATCCGCGGTGGCGGAGATAAAGGCCGTTGAAGCAGCTGCTACCGAAACCGTTAAAGAAGAAAAGCCATCTGA
>JAEEGK010005788.1_pt1 | contig 29888 bp, 20 predicted proteins | sample 8958771 | NCBI WGS metagenome assembly JAEEGK01 (sample SAMN16246547, study PRJNA631951) | gut metagenome | biome: gut microbiome; feature: rumen; material: SC-attached | host: Bos | place: Iran: Karaj | collected 2018-10 | reverse complement strand
CTGATTTTTATGATGCTCATAATGTACCAAAAGCTAAATTTTTCTGCAAAATTACAAAAAATCTGCTAAACTTTGCCATTCATTAGCATATTTTTCGTATTTTTGCAGCAATGAAGATTTTCACAAGTGCTCAGATACATGAGCTGGACAAATATACGATAGAGCACGAGCCCATCAGTTCCATTGATCTGATGGAGCGTGCGGCAAAGGCTCTGACGGTTGCCGTGATGGCAGAATGGAGCACGGCCACACCCATTGTGGTCTTCGCAGGTCCGGGTAATAACGGCGGCGATGCGCTGGCAATGGCAAGGATGCTCCTGGAGCAGAGCTACAACGTAAAGGCCTACCTTTTTAATATCTCCGGCCATCTGTCGGAAGACTGTGCTGCCAACAAAGCCCGTCTAATGGAGAAAAGAGCCAAGGCGCTGACTGAGGTAAAAGAGGAATTCGAACCTCCCCGCCTCGATGAGAGCACCCTCGTTATCGACGGACTTTTCGGTTCCGGTCTGAACAAGCCCCTTGCCGGCGGCTTTGCCTCATTGGCAAAATACATCAACGCCTCCCCCTCCAAGGTTGTCAGTATCGATATCCCGTCGGGACTGATGACCGACGACAACACCTATAATATCCGTGCGAATATCGTCCGTGCCGACCTGACGCTGACCCTTCAGCAGAAAAAGCTGTCGTTCCTCTTCCCAGAGAACCAGCAGTATATCGGGCGATTGAAGGTCCTGGACATCCGTCTCAGTCAGGAAGGCATGGAAAAGATAGAGGCCAATTATACGATGGTTGAAGAAAACGACATCCGTTCCCTCTTGCTAAAACGGAATCCCTACGCCCACAAGGGCAATATGGGCAATGCCCTGATCATTGCGGGCAGCTATGGTATGGGGGGAGCCTCCGTACTGGCCACCAAGGCTTGTCTGAGAGCAGGCGCAGGAAAAGTGACGGCTCACACACCTAAGCAGAACAATGTAATCATGCAGGTGAGTGTGCCAGAGGCCATTATCCAACTCGACCGCGATGAGACCACCTTCACTGAGGCCGTCGAGACGGAAGATTACAGTGCCCTCGGCATCGGTCCTGGTTTGGGAACCTCCGAGCAAACGGCCATTGCCGTGATTGCACAGATCAGACGTTGTCAGTGTCCTGTCGTCGTCGATGCCGATGCCATCAATATTCTGGCCAACCATCGGGCGTGGCTGCAACAGGTGCCGAAAGGTGTCATTTTCACGCCCCACCCCAAGGAACTGGAGCGATTGGAAGGCCATAGCACCGACAGCTACGAGCAACTCACCAAGGCCCGTACCCTTGCAGAGCGCCTTCAGGCATTTGTCATCCTGAAAGGTCACCATTCGGCCCTCTGTCTGCCTGACGGTCATGTCATCTTCAACTCCACAGGCAATGCCGGTATGGCTACAGCTGGCAGTGGCGACGTGCTCACCGGCATCATCACAGGACTGCTGGCCAGGGGTTACAAACAACAGGAAGCCTGCATCATCGGCATGTATCTGCACGGTCTGGCCGGTGACATCGCAGCCCGCGAGCTGGATGAGGAGAGCCTGATTGCCGGCGACCTGATCCAGTATCTGCCCCAGGCTTTCAAGAAATTAAGAGACTGATTGATAGTGAATAATGAATAGTAACAATAAGATAATTATGAGATTAATGAGTAAATGCGAAGTGAGTGCAAGGTTGACAGTGAGAGTGATAGCGATACTTTTCACTTTTCTCTTTTCTCTTTTCACTTCTTCCGCCCAGACCAGCACCAGCTCTTATCAGCCTGGTGTCACCCCTGAGGGCATGGTCTATTTCCTGCCAAAGACGGCTGTCCGCATTGTCGTACAGGTAGAGAAGACCACCTACACTCCTGGAGAGTTCTGTAAATACGCCGACCGTTATCTGCGTCTGAAGGATGTAGCCTCTGAACCATCTGTCGGCTACCGCATCACCAACCTCCGCGTAGAGCCGGTGGCGATGGCAGATACCACCAAGGGTTACTCAGTGAAGTTTGACCCCAAGAGTGTCGCCTCTAACATCGCCCTCTCTGACGACGGTATCCTGTTGGCCATCAATGCCACGCCTAAACCCGCTGAGTATGCCCCAGCCTTCAAGCCTGCTCCCAAGCCTGCACCGATGAATCCCCGTCAGTTTATGAGTGAGGAGATCCTCGCAGCAGGCAGCACCGCCAAGATGGCCGAGCTCACGGCTCAGGACATCTATGAGATCCGCGAGAGCCGTAATCTGCTCATCCGCGGTCAGGCCGACAATATGCCCAAGGACGGCGAACAGCTGAGACTGATGCTCAACCAGCTGGAGATGCAGGACCATGCCCTGAGCAGTCTCTTCTCTGGCCAGACCGTCAAGGATACGATAGAAAAGGTGATGACCATCATGCCCGACAAGGAGATTGAACGCGAACTGCTGTTCCGTTTTTCCAAGAAACTGGGACTTGTTGACAAAGACGACCTCGCAGGTGAACCTTATTATATCAGAGTGGCTAATCTCCGCACCGTTCCGATGCCCGATCCCGACGAAAAGAAGAAAAAGCAGGAGCCGGGCCTCTACATCAATGTGCCAGGTAAGATGAAAGTGACGATTTATGATGCCATTGAGCCCATCAATGTCACTGAACTTCCCGCCGGACAGTTTGGTAATGTTGAACTGCTGAGTGGCGCCCTCTTCAACAAGCGCTATGCCACACATCTCTGGATGAATCCCCTTTCCGGGTCTGTGGACAGGTTGGAAGCCGAGCAACCGAAATAAAAAAAACAGGGGCGCCCGATTGAGCGTCCCTGTTTTTTATTGTCATTTATCTCACAATCACCTTCTGGTCTCCCATAATGTAGACACCCTTCTTTGTCGGCCGGTTGATCCTGTTACCCTGCAGGTCATACCATCTGTCTGTCTCCTCGACGGCCTCGCTATTGATATACTCTATACCTGTTCCGCTTGATGAAGAACGCGTGATAGAGAAAATCTTCACATGGCCTCTGTCCTTCTTTGCCCTATGATTGGACAGCATGCGGGCATTGCCAACCTTGCCGCCATTATAGACATACACCCATGTAGGCGCGCTGCATTCATAAAGCACACTGTCTTTCTCACGTTCAGTGTGATTGAATGCAATAGGCTCCAGATCGCCGATCTTCACCATCATCTGGTGCTCACCGTCAGTACTGGAGTCAATGATGACATAGCCTCTTCCAGCAGGCACCTTAAAGGTGAGGCCCGTGTAATCATCAGCGTACATATCTGTACCAGGCACATATTCTTGGGATAAGACATAATCGATGTCGAATTTCGTCATCGGATGGTTCAGCACGATACAATGCTCCGTCTCGTCATAGCCGTCACTTTCTGATGGGTCACCTGTGATGTCAAGGGTAAAGAGAATATCATAAATGACGGTATTATCGAGCTTACGCTCTACAGGTTTACCATCAGGACCGATAATTATGAAATCTTCGTCTTTCCAAATAATGACGACATCCTCATCGATAGGGTCAATGTCGCGCTGCAGCACGGTGAGGGTAAAGTAGTCGGAGGCACTTTCATAATCAGCATTTCCTTCAAACTCTGCATAGATATACACTTCACCAGGCGCAACCAGCGCCACCTCACCCGTTTCGGCATTGACGGTAGCAACCCCAGAATCAGAAGAGCGATAGGTGATCGGCAGGTTTGGAGGATCCGATGTTACTTTGGGCATAGTAAAGGGCTCACCAATCTTAGCCGTGAATTCATGATTCACGAACTGCACGCTGGCTTTTGCCTTATTAATGGTATACTGGATGTCCGTTATCACGCCATTGTACGTACGCCTTCCCACAATGGTAATCTTACCTGTTCCGGCATTGATGCTGTCGGCATAGTAAACATCATAGTCAGTGCCCTTAGTCAGTGTTACGTCCCCCAGAGCGACTGTCACGTCCGGTTTATGGGCAGTACCATCATAGGTATAGGGACCACCCAAAACCGTTACTGTAGCTCCTTCTACACTTGTCCTTGTATGGAAATTGGCCGTAATCACGTAGTCATACATCGTGTCTAAGACGGTAAATGTATAGGTGGTCACACCACTGGGATCCGCGCCTGGATCCGTAGCTGTTAACGCGATAGGCTCGTCAATCCCGGGTGCTCGTCTGCGCGCCTCAGCATTCTGACCATCTAGGGCTTTCACCACCGTCAGGTCTGCCACCGTCAGATAGTAACCTACACTGGGTGTCACAGTAATGGTTCCGTTGCTGTAGGCCACCTCACCCGGATTGGTTGCACCAGCCGCTTCACCGTTAATCTGCTTGATAACAGTGGCGGTATTTTCGGCCATGGTTCCTGTCGAGAACAGGATGATGGCTGCAAGAGCAAAAATATATCTTGTTATCTGTTTCATAATGCGTATACCTTATTAATTATTAATAACGAGTCTTAACAACCACTTTCTTTCCATCCTTGATATAGACACCTGACTTGGTGGGCTTGTTGATTCTGCGGCCCTGCATGTCATACCACTTGGCGTCGCCGTCATCTTCCTCGATGAAGAGACCGTCGACAGCGGTCGTTTCGTCAGTGTTGATCACATAAGCACGGGCTCTGGCTCCATAATCACTCAGGTCGAGGAATACCTTACCGTTGATGAGGCCCGTAGCTCTCACGAACTCATCATTATAGAGAATATAGTGCTTGTCACCGGCAGTACCGGAAGGAGCAGCATATTTCAGCAGATTGCCATCGAAGCTCTCAGCGGGATCGGCAACATTCGTCGTACCTGGTGTCGACTCCAACAAGACGGGAACACCAGCCTGGATGTAGCTGACCTTCTTGGTTGTCACGGTATTGCCACTGACACCCGTGATAATATAGGCCGTTACGTCGTCAGGCACGAGGAAAGGCTCATTCGCATCGTAGAAGGTCCTGAAGGTACGTCCTCCGAAGTCGATGTAGACCATGCGTTCCGTGATAGTGAACGTGGTCGAGGCTGTGCCCTTGAAGTTAGAACCAGCCTTTCCCTGGACAGTGACAGTATGAGTACCAATCGCCGTAGCTTTATTGCTGTTACCCACGATCTCATAGCTACCGACAGGCACTACCAGCGTTCCAGCCATTACCTTCGTCACATTCACGGCTCTCTCCTGGGTCGGGTCATAGACGAACTGTGTCTGGTCGATCTCCACTGATGTGATCGTGGCCTGATCGATGGTCACATCGACAGTTGCGGCAACCACATTGTTGTGGTTAGCATCACCTGTCACCCTGTAGTAGACCGTGTACGTCTTGGCATCTGTACCCTTGGGAATAGTTGTGCTATAGGTAGTACCGTCGAGAGAATACTCAATAGTACCGCCCGTTGCGGAACCGACAGTGATAAGATTCTGAGCACTACCAGTATAGGTCAGAGTATTAGCCGTTGGGGGCGTCACGGTTGCAGCGGCCTTGCCGATGGTCACATCGACTGTGGCGGCAGCAACATTGTTGTGGTTAGCATCGCCTGTCACCCTGTAGTAGACCGTGTAAGTCTTGGCATCTGTACCCTTAGGAATAGTTGTGCTATAGGTAGTGCCGTCAAGAGAATACTCAATAGTACCGCCCTTTGCGGAACCAGCTGTCACAAGATCCTGAGCACTGCCAGTATAGGTCAAAGTCTTAGCCGTTGGAGGCGTCACGGTTGCAGCTGCCTTGGCGATGGTCACATCGACTGTGGCGACAGCAACATTGTTGTGGTTACCATCGCCTGTCACCCTGTAGTAGACCGTGTACGTCTTGGCATCTGTACCCTTGGGAATAGTTGTGCTGTAGGTAGTGCCGTCAAGAGAATACTCAATAGTACCGCCCTTTGCGGAACCGGCTGTCACAAGTTCCTGAGCACTGCCAGTATAGGTCAACGTCTTAGCCGAAGGAGGCGTCACTGTAGAAGCAGCCTTCGTAATGCTGAAGTTAGCTGTAGCTGTTCCTCCCTGATAGTTGCCTTTCGCAGCAACTGTCGCCTGAACAGTATAATCACCAACCAAAGTGGGGAGAGATGTACCATAATTGGCATCAGGATCACCTTGCTTCTTATACTTGAAGGTCACAGCACCACCACCAGGATTGCTGGCGTCTGTCACTTTCGGTCCATTGGTCGTAGCATTATAAGCGCCATACACCCAATCAGAGACCTGAATGACAGGTGTGATAGGAGCTGCTGTAATATTGAAACCAGCAATAGCACTGCCATCATAGTTACCCGTACCTGTGACAGTAACGGTATACGAACCAACATTGGTTCCGCCATTGTAGGAAACGCTATAGTCACCGGTAGTCAGGTTCTTGCCATCAACAGCGACGGATTGAACCGATGGTTGCTGTACGGCTGTATTGTACACGAAACTACTACTCGACAGCGTGATAGTGGTATTATTCTTTGTAATCGTCTTCGGCGAGATTGTTACTGGTATGCTAGCGGATGCGATATCATTGTGGTTCTCATCGCCTATCAACTGGTAATCAACCGTATATGTACCCTTGTCCGTACGCTTTGGAATGCTGGTACTCCAAGCAGCCTCTGTGCTCAGCTTATACTGAATCTGTCCGTCGCTGGAGGATCCTGCAGTTACCAGTTCCTGATCTGTGCCGTTGTAGGTCAGAGTTTTAGCCGTAGGAGGCGTCATTGTAGCAGCGGCCTTGCCGATAGAGAAATCTATTGACTTAGTGTCCTTGTAGTTTCCCTTACCTGTAAGTACTATCTTATAGGCTCCGGCATCTTTCATCTCAGTAACATCGGTAAGTGTACCTTTATTATTCTTCTGATAGCTGATGTCGTAGTCATTTGTCGTGATGGAAGCGTTGCCGTCACTTACGGTAAGTGTCGGAGTAACTGCTGAACCCGTATAGCTATAGGTACCGCTAACACTGGCTGTGACATTTGATATACTCTTCTGACCGATCGTGAAGTCTATTGACTTAGTGTCCTTGTAGTTTCCCTTACCTGTAAGCACTATCTTATAGGCTCCGGCATCTTTCATCTCGGTAACATTGGTAAGTGTGCCGTTTACATCCTTCTGATAGCTGATATCGTAGTCATTTGACGTAATGGAAATGTTACCATCACTTACGGTAACCGTCGGGGTGACAGCAGAACCGGTATAGCTATAGGTGTCATTAATGCCAGCTGTGACATTTGTTATACTTCTCTGCGAGATGGTGAAATCCACAGTAGCCGTTCCTTTATTAACACTCGTAGCCGAAGGCTGAATCGTTGCCTCATATTGGCCTGCGTCCTTAGGAGCGCTTGTAAAGGTCGAACCTGACGTCTTATTCTTGTATCCAGTAATAGTAAAATCAGTGGAGGAGAGTGTTAACTCTGTAGAGTTGAGCGTCGTCTTGATTTCTGATATGGCAATCGCAGTGCCATCATAAACCACCGGTCCAACAGGATTGCTGATGGTGAACGTACGATTAGCATTCGAGAAGTCGATGGGGAATGATCCTGTTGCGGTCACATTATAGTTGGGCATCTCGAATGAATTATCAGAATAGTTTTTATTTGTAGTTGCGTCAACCCCAGTAACACTACCTGTTAGATTCACCTTGTCAGAGGTTCCAACCTTTATCACAGAGATAGACGGCGAATCATAGCCATTATCAGACGTTGCTCTAATGACGGTTGCCTCCTGAGACTGGGCATATGGAACTGCATAGACTTTAGTTCCTTCAACTTTGTAGTAACCGCTTTTGGCTTCTATGCTACCATTTGTTGATGCAGCCAACGTTATTATATTCACACCAGCAAGCTCTACGCCATGAGTATTGTTGCCATAATCAACGACATCATTTTCGCCGCCACCTATACCACGCTGGTCATTGCCAGACTTGGTTACAGTTGTTGCGGCGTACTGAGACACAACCTCTACATCTGCATTATAAGTGTTATTGGTCAAGGTTACTGTTACTGCTGTTGATTCTTTCTCACCTAAGATGGCACCCGTGTTCAAATCATTGCTTCCATTTGTCTGGTTGCTGATCTTAGCTGTACTAGTGTTCTTATTGACAGTAACTGAACATCCGTTAATGGTGCCTCCAGTGCCAAGACCGACAACACCACCAACACTCTGACGGACCGTTCTTGATGCGTTCAGTTCTGAGATGTCTACATTCTCAACCGTACATAGATCAATTGTACCGCTAACTAAAGTGCCAACGACACCTCCAACAAAATAAACCTCGTCATTGCTACCACCTGAAACGGAACCGCCAACTACGTGACAATTCTCTATTTTACCAGAACTTCTAAATTCAGCAACTACGCCTCCTGCACTTTCTGAAGGCACAGCGCCATTAGTTTTACCGCCTGAACTAGTTCCGCCTGTTGCAGTACAATTCTCAAGTGTCAGATCTTTAATTGTACCATTACCACCAACATGAGCAAACAATCCATAAGGTGAGGTCAGGTTACTAATCTTATTACCCCCGCCATCGAATGTTCCATCAAAAGAATAAATAGTATAATTACCTACTCTCTTTCCTATTGACGGGAATGTCGTTAATCCAGAACAATCAAGATCAGACACAATAAGATCGAAATAGTCATCAATAATATAACCATTATTGACATAAGTGGCTAAAGTAGTCAGGTCATTCGTACTGGAAATATGATAAGGAGCGTTTGACGTTCCTTGTCCTTCCCAAAGATGTTGACGGATTAATGCCTTGTTATATGAAATATTTGTCTCATTCGCTCTCCAATAGCGGAGGTCATCCTGATATGTAACATTAGTAGTACTGATATTGTTAAAAATGTCATTGGCAGCCATTATATTATACCAACCGGGGGTCGCAGGATCAGTTAAGAAGTTTAACTTTTCAGTACCGTTCACACCTTCAAACACACTCTTACTAGTGCTATAGAACTGATTATTACCAAGTAACTTCACATTAAGATCTGCCAAACCGGTTTTAACGGCAACAGTATATGTAGCATTCATCGTCAGCTCGTTTGCAGCCTCATCATAGGACACACCACTTGCAACAGTCTTTGCATTGAGACTCGTTACTTGCGTACCATTTACCCACAAGTCATAATTAATAACAGGGGCGATTCTTGAGACATAGAAGGTAGTACCATCGTATCCATTATCATGCAGAGCAAGTGTACCGCTATATGATGGAGTGACGCCATTAAACCAATGTGCACCATCAGAATTCGCGACTTTCATGGTTAATGACCCTGGATTTGTTGCGTCAGGGATGAATGAGATTGTCGAAGCATTACCATATCCCTTAAATGCATAGTCATCAATTTCTTGACATTTAATAATATTACCACCTTCAACTAATACTACCGTCAGATTGGTAATACCCGTTGTAACACCATAATATGGTTTTCCTGGAGAACCCGTAACATCGCTAAGAAGTCCTGTCAGCGTCAAAGTATTAGTAGAACTTTCAAAGGAACCGTACCCGGCAATATTTGATGCATTTTTACTCGTTACCTGCTGACTGGTTAACCATAAAGGGTAAACCACATCGGCACTGACTTTTGCATAACCAGTAGCAGTGGTATCTGGCCTTAATGATTGTTTTGTACGAGGATATCCATCTTTATCTAATATCTCATAAGGTTCTTGTGTTTCCAACGGGATACCATCCAAATAGGCGAAGCCTTTAATCACAGAAGCTTTATCATCAGAAGTACATCTAAGTACAAGTTCGTCTCCACTACTTCCTTTTGTAAATTTCAACGTGCCCGTATTGGCTGTTGATCTGATACAATTATCACTTGAAGTGATCCATCCTGTGCCTTTAATATGAATATTCAAATTGGCCATTGTGGTTGAAACAGCACCTGACAAATGTGCGTTATCCAAAGTCAGCGTAGCAGTAGAATTAACATATGACACTGTTCCATCACCAAACACATCGTCTGCATTATCACTCGTAAGCTGAACACTACCAATCCAAAGATTGTAATAAGTAACATGATGTGGCATTTGTCCTTGCGCCCACATCGCTTGCGGGATGAGCATCAACGCTAATAGTGCCATCATGATTCTGGCTAGTACACTTGGCCGACAGGTCTTCTGCGCTTGGCGAGACCTCGGCTCTGATTGTTGGTAAAATAATCGTTTCCTCATATTGGTTATTGCTTTTAATTGATTCTTTTAATCTTTGATTAAACAGTTAGAACACTATTCGGTTGCAAAGATACAAAATAAATCTGAGATAATGATTAGTTTTTCTATCTTTTATTTCGTATAGAGTATCAAATTACGCTTAAAAGTGGCTTTCATGGAGATAGATCGTGGCTTAAACGGAGAAAGATGGCAGGTAAAATACAAAGACCCGGCAGCTAAAACATAGAGAGCCCGTAGCTCATGGGTCAGGAGCCCGTAGGTAAAGTTAAAACCACGACAGCGTTTGTTAAAACTAAGGCATTGTTTGATAAAACGCTGCCATTGTTTGATAAAACAAAGGCAGCGTTTGCTATTTCTTTCTACCCTATGGATAGACGGGGTTTAACCCTGCAGACTGTCGAACTTCTTGAGCAAGGCTTCCAGACGGGCCACGCTGTCAGGATCCTTGTCGTTCTGGGCAATCAGCTCGAGGTTATGACGGATGTCGGCCATCTTGTCGAACAGGAGCAGAGCCTGCTCATAGCCCTTACCGATACTGTCGAAGTTCTTGGACAGAGAGTCGTAGTCCTCCAGCAGGCGCTGCTGCTCGTTGACCCGCTTCTCATAGTCCTTCAGCAACTGCTGCTGGTCCTCGGTCTGCTTCTTGGCAGCCTTCATCTGCAGGAACAGGGCTACTGCCAGTGCTCCCACAACAACAGCTAATATGATGACGAGAATATCCATAAGGTCTAAGCTTTCTTCTGTTCAACCTTCATAAACTTCGTAAAGCCCGTCATGGCGAGCACCTTGTAGATTTCAGGGCTGACATTGGTCATCTTGAACTGTCCGCGCTGCTGCATCACGGTACGCATGGTCTTCTGGATGATACGCAGACCAGAGCTGGCCATATAGGTCAGTTCCGAGCAGTCCATCTCAAGATCCACGCCACCATCCTTCAATGCCGGCTGGATATCGGCCTCAAACTGATTTGCATTCATGGTGTCGATACGACTACCTGTCTTAATGATGGTCTTACCACCTTCTTTCAAAATCTGTGTCATAATGAAAAATAACAATTTAATTATTTACTATTTACAATTTATTATGCCGTTTAATTAGTTATCATCTGCGATGCCTTTTGTCATCGTCAACAGGTTCTTGCCCTCCAGACGCTGGTAGGTCACCTTGTTCATGATGTTCTTGACGATAAAGATGCCCATGCCGCCGAGTTCACGATCGGCGGGGTTGACATCCAGATCGGTGTCCTCCTTGGCCGTGGGGTCGAACTCCTTGCCCTGATCGCTCAGCACAAAGGTCAGCTCCTTGCCGTCGCTCTTTGCCAATAGCTCAATGTCGGCCTCTTCGTCTTGCGGATAGGCATAGAAGATGACATTGGTGACCATCTCCTCCATCACGAGGTTCAGGTTCATCTGCAGTTCCATGCTCAACCCAAGCTCTTCGCCGATTTCCTCAACAAACCGGGCCACTTTCTCCAGTTCGCTGACCTTGTTTTTAATACAAATCTCCTTTCTCATAAGCTTATCGTTTTTTGTTATTCGTTGTTTCTGATTACTTTCACGCAGAGCATCGTCAGGTCGTCGTTAGGATCGGCACCGTCACGGTGTTTCTCCACCTCGGAGGCCAGCAACTCAATGGTCTGCTTGGAACTCTCAAACGGCGTAGTCTCAAGGATTTCCAGCAGGCGCTCGTCGGAGAACTGATCCTGCTGACGGTTCTCGGCCTCGTTGAGTCCGTCGGTATAGACGAACAGAGGCTTGTTGCTGATATCTTCGATTTCCTCGCCTTCGTATTCGAACTCGGGCATCAGACCGATTGGCAGGTTAGGAATCATCTCGATAAACTCCGTCTTACCCTCACTGATGAGTACTGGCGGGTTGTGACCTGCGTTGCAGAAGTGGAGATGACCCGTCGTGAGGTCTACCAGTCCGATGAACATGGTGACGAACATGCCCTGCTCGTTATCATCGCCAGACAGGGCATCGTTAATCTGCGTGGCAATCTCTGCGGGCTGTTTCCTCTGTGCGGCCAAGGTTCGGAAGAGTCGTGTGGCCTGAGCCATGAACAGCGAAGCCGGCACACCCTTGCCCGATACGTCGCCCAGGCAGAAGTAGAGCAGGTCGCCCAGAAGCAGATAACCGTACAGGTCGCCTCCCACCTCCTTGGCAGGGGTCATCGAGGCAAAGAGGTCAAGGTCGTCACGCTCAGGGAACTGGCTGGGCACCATCGACATCTGGATATTCCGGGCAATACGCAGATCGCTCTCAATACGCTCCTTGGCTGCGGTGGTCTCCTCCAACTGGTCGTAGGCAGTCAGCAACTGCTGGTGGGTCTCCTCCAGTTTGCCGTGAGCCTGCTCCAGACTCTCGTGGGCCTTCTTCAGACGACGGGCGGAGCGGATGCGGAAATAGAGGAAGATGGCGAGTGAGAGCACGATGATGGTAGCGATGGTAATGATGCTGCGCAGCTGCTCCTCGGCCCTCTTCATCCGTTCCTCATCAAGGCTGTATTTAGTGTTCATCTCAGCCAGCTGCCGTCTGGTATCACTGGTATTGACAGAGTCATTGAGAAGATACATCTCGTTATAGAGCTTAGCAGCTTCGGCATGGCGTCCCAAATGTGTCAGGATCTCTGCCCGCTGTTCCTTGGCACGGATAAACTCCGTGATATCGCCCGTTCCCTCAAAGAGATTGAGCAGCTGGTCACTCAGCAGAAGCGCTTCCGGATAGAACTCAGCCATCACGCAGCTTTTAATACGATAGAAGAGCCAGGTACGATATCTGTTTGAATTCTCATCAGGAGTATAATTACGGGCTTCCTCCAGCATTTCGTCTGCCTTTTCCAAATCTCCGAGTCCAAGAGCGGCCTGAGCACAGCCCAGATAATAATACGCCCAATTCGGTAACGTACCCGGATTATCTTTACTTATTTTCTTTTCTCTCATGAATTGCTCAAGGAAATCATGCCATGGACCTGTCAGCACATCCAGATCGTGATATCTCTTCTGTCTTTCCAGAACTTCACATTGGGAATAGAACAACTCTGAAAGGACCAGAGGTATGGGCTTTAGCTGCATCAGGATATCAATACCCCTCTGGTAGATCTCTGCTGCCTCATCCATATTATTCATAGTGTAATAGGCGGTACCCATCACATAACAGGCAAGTCCGGTTCCAAAATCATTCTTCTCTTCCTTGGCCTGCTCATACATCTTCTCGGCCTCCTTAAGGCCTGTGGCCGTAGAGCCGCTATAGACATAGGTATTTACCAGGCAACCCCAAGTTTCAAAGAACTTCTCCTTAGTACCATGTGCATGAATGAAGGCAAGATCCTCTTCGGCATAGTGGAAGATGGAGTCATTCAGATCGTAATTATAGAACAATTCTATACGGAAATATCTCGCTTCGCTTTCCTCCGACTTATTGCCTTGATGCTGGGCTTCTTTCATGTAGTTATTCAGGTTATGCCAGATGAGGTCAAAGTCATCGCCTTCCAGACTCTGCTGATATAATTCGCCCAACAACTCCAACCGTTCTTTCCCTTGGGCATGCTCCAATTGCTTCTTGATGTCGTCGGTCTCCGTCGCACTGACACATACCATCGACACCACCATCAGGAGCAGACTTGTAAACATCCGGTTCAGATTCATACACCCAAGTGATTAACTAGTGATTGTGCAAAAATACAAATTGTTTTCGAAATAACCAACTTTTTGGGCAAAAACTTCCTAAAAGTCGATGAATTTGATAGAAATCGAAAGGAAGATGATAGAAAACTGAGTAAAAGTAACAAAAAAATGGGACTCCAGAAAGAGCCCCATTCATAGGTATGATGTACTAAAAACGATTAGCACTGTGCGAGCTTGCCGTCAGAACCGAGCACATTCACAATCTTGTGGATGTACATCTTCTTCATGTTCTCACGAGCGGGCTTCAGATACTGACGAGGATCGAAATCTCCAGGATGCTCAGCCAGGTGCTTGCGGATAGCAGCAGTCATGGCCAGACGTGAGTCAGAGTCGATGTTAATCTTGCAGACAGCACTCTTAGCGGCCTTACGCAGCTGCTCCTCGGGGATACCGATAGCGGCCTCGAGCTTGCCACCAAACTGGTTGATGGTGTTCACCTCGTCCATAGGAACTGAAGAAGAACCGTGAAGCACGATGGGGAATCCGGGGAGTTTCTTCTCGATCTCAGCGAGGATGTCGAATGCCAATGGGGGTGGAACGAGCACACCGTTCACGAGAGTGCACTGCTCGGGAGTGAACTTATGAGCACCGTGAGAGGTACCGATAGAGATAGCCAGAGAGTCGCAACCTGTACGGGTAGCAAAGTCGATCACCTCCTCAGGCTTGGTGTAGTGAGACTCAGCAGCGCTGACCTCATCCTCAACACCAGCGAGCACACCCAGTTCAGCCTCAACGGTTACATCGAACTGATGAGCGTAGTCAACCACCTTCTTAGCCAGAGCAACGTTCTCCTCGTAGGGGAGGTGAGAACCGTCGATCATCACAGAAGAGAAGCCCATATCGATGCAATCCTTACAGAGCTCGAAGGTGTCACCATGATCGAGATGCAGCACGATCTCAGGATGCTCACAACCAAGCTCCTTGGCATAAGCCACAGCACCCTCAGCCATATAGCGGAGGATCGTAGCGTTGGCGTAGTTACGAGCGCCTTTGGAAACCTGCATGATGACAGGAGACTTTGTCTCAACGGCAGCCATCACGATGGCCTGCATCTGCTCCATGGTGTTGAAGTTGAAAGCGGGAATAGCATAACCGCCGGCAACTGCTCTCTTAAACATCTCGCGGGTATTCACGAGACCCAAATCCTTGTAATTTACCATAACAATCTAAAATTTAAATATTTACGATTTACGTTCTTTTTTCTTAATCGTGTGCAAAGGTACAAATTTAAAGTGAATAGTGAATAGTGAATGGTGAATATTTTGCTGCTGCCAAGGGGATTTTTTATTTTATTTGCAATGGCGACGAGCAGAACGGCTGATTTTGCCAAATTCACTTTTCACTTTTCAATATTCACTTTCCACGATTTACGATCATGACAGCGTATGCATGTCAAGATACTGCTGCACCTCCTCCTTATAGTTGTCAGAGATGGGAATAAAGATATCCCCGAAGACGATACGGAAGCGGTCGATAGAGCGAACCTCCGGCATGTGAACGATATAAGAGCGATGGGTGCGCAGGAACTCCGGACGAGGCAGATAATCCTCCAGTTTCTTCATACTCATCAGCGACATGATCTTCTCTCCGTTTTTCAGGCAGATGCGTACATAGTCCTTCAAACCTTCTACATAAAGGATATCGTCAAGATGGACACGCAAAAGCTTGTATTCGCTCTTGATAAACATGATCCGGTCATCGTTATAGGCCTCACGTTTCTGAAGCATATTATACCAGTCTTGCGCTTTTTCCGTCGCACGAAGGAAGTCCTCATAGCTAATGGGCTTCAACAGATAATCGAGGGCATTCACCTTATAGCCTTCAAGGGCATATTGGGGAAAGGCCGTTGTAAAAATAATCTTGGTGTCTTTGGGCAAGATCTTAGCAAACTCAACACCGCTGAGTTCAGGCATCTGAATATCCAGGAACAAGAGCGGTACGGGGTTGTCACGCAAATCACGCATGGCGGTAATCGCACTATTATAAGTACCCGTCAGATTCAGATAGGGTGTTTTCTTTACATAACTTTCCAGAAGACCTGCAGCCAATGGCTCGTCATCAATGATGGCACAATTAATTGTCATAGTTCCAGTTCTTATTAAAAAATGTTTATAATTGAATGGTTATTTTCGAATAGTAAGTACAGTTATCAGGACCGGTTCCCTTTTCCCAGACATAGCGGTTCGGATACAACAAATCAAGACGTCGCTGAACCTGTTCCAAACCGATGCCGTGACCACTACGATCTTGTTCTGGTTTCGGGAAGTATGAGTTCTCGATAGAGCAAATCAACTTTTTCTCGTCACCTCCAGGTGGTACGTCGGCCTTAATGAGAATGCGGATAAAACTGGGTTCTGTCAGACTGACACCATGCTTAAAAGCGTTCTCAAACAGAGAGATGAAGATTAACGGGGCCACCTTGATATCGGCATCCGGGACAATCTTCTGAAATGTCACATCCACCGAATTAGGAAGACGGATCTTCATCAGGTTGACGTAATTTTCAAGAAACTGTATCTCATCCTGCAAATTGACAGAGTCCAACATATTGTCGTAGAGCATGTGTCGCAGCATCTTCGACAACTGCTGGATGGCATTCTGGGCACGATAGGTGTCCATCGCCGTCAACGCATAGATATTGTTCAATGTATTCAGGAGGAAGTGGGGATTGATCTGTGAGCGCAGGCTTTTCAACTCAGCTTCCGTACGGTCGGCCTCAGCCCTGACGCGTGCCGTCTCGGCATACTTACGGGCATTATCAGCCCAGAACCACCGTTGCGCCAAAGCGATACAGGTGGCGGCTGTCGCAAAGATACCGAAGTTGATCAGGTCTCTCACATAGAAGAAGAACTCATCGATGCCATCGGGATTTCTGGGCATCAATACACCTGGCTGAAATAGCACACGGGAGTAGTCCATCCAATAGTGCAGCAGAATCGAGAAACTTACCGCCATCAGCACATTTATCATCAAGTAATAGCGATGCTTACCCTGCACGAAATACTTGGGCGTAAGCCAGAAATAGTTGACATAGAAGACCACCATCAGCAATAATGGCGACATACAGTTCATCACATACTGGAGCATTGTCATGCCGGTACCGCGCATATATTGCATCGGCGACAAGAACATATAGGCCCAAAAGACAACGTGAAGGAAATACTTCAGCCGCTTGTCCAACATCACTTTACCTATTACTTCTCTCTTACTCATGGCGAATAGCTTCTATAGGATCCATATTTGCAGCCTTCTGTGCAGGAATATAACCGAAGAGCACACCGATAAACACACAAACGAGGAAGGACACGTAGATACTCCATGCCGGCACGCTCGACGGCATGCCGAAGGACGAGATGAACGTGCTCACCCCTACCCCGACAAGGACACCGATCAGGCCTCCCGTCACTGATATCAATACCGATTCGATGAGAAATTGCAAGGAAATGACGGGTCCGGTGGCACCGACGGCCATACGGAGACCAATTTCCTTTGTACGCTCCGTCACAGAGACGAGCATGATGTTCATGATGCCGATACCGGCTACGAGCAGCGAGAAGGCTGCAGCCACCACGAGGATGATGGTCACGGTGTCCATCGTCGACGACATCGTCTCCATCATCTCAGCTTGCGAACGGATGGTGAAGTCATCGACTGCCTCATCCTTCAGTTTATGATTGTCGCGCAGCATCTGCGTCAGCTCCTCGATGGCAGCATCTGACAATTCCTCCGTAAGGGCAGAACAGACAATACTGGAGAAATAGGTCTGGGCAGCAATACGCTTCATCACCGTCGTATAGGGCGCGATAATCACATTATCCTGGTCCATACCCCATGAGTTATAGCCCTTGGACTTCAGCACGCCCACCACACGCATGGGGATCGACTTGAAGCGGATGGTCTTACCAATAGGGTCGGTATGATCGCCAAAGAGTTCTTTGACGACGGTTGCGCCGATGACACACACCTTACCGGCCTTCTTGATGTCCTCCTCAGTAAAGCACTCGCCTTCCTCAATGACCCACTGGCGAATATCGAGATAGTCGATCGACTCACCATACATCGAGGCATTGGTATTGTTGTTACCATAGATAGCCTGTCCGCTGGCAGTGACCTCAGGTGACACCTTCGACACAAATTTCTTCTCGCGGACAATACGTTCGTAGTCGGCCATCTTCAACGTCTGCATGGCGGAGGGATCCTGACGCACGCCGCCTCGCATATCAGCACCCGGACGGATGGTCAGCAGGTTAGTGCCCATCGTGGAGAGTTCCGTACGAATACTCTCCTTCGAGCCTTGTCCGATAGCCATCATAATGATGACAGCTGCCACACCGATGATGATACCCAACATCGAGAGGAAGGAGCGCATCTTATTATTAGCCACCGCCTTCAGACTAACTTTTATGAGATTCAGTATATTCATATTTAATCGTCTTGTGGTGCAGGCAGTTTGGCAAGGGCCTCAGCTGCCGATTTGATATTCGTATTAATGGTATCCTCACGAATCTTACCGTCGCGCAGATTGATGTTACGACTGGCGTATTCGGCAATCTCAGGGTTGTGGGTCACGAAGATGATCGTGTTACCCTGCTTGTAGAGTTCCTGGAAGAGCACGAGCATCTCGAACGAAGTACGGGTGTCGAGGTTACCAGTAGCCTCATCGGCAAGGAGCACGGCCGGATCGTTCACCAAAGCACGGGCAATGGCGACGCGCTGCATCTGACCACCCGACATCTGATTCGACTTGTGATACATACGGTCACCCAGTCCTACGGCCTGCAGAGCCTTGATGGCTTTCTCACGACGCTCGGCAGCAGAAATCTCGGAGTTGTACATCAACGGCAGTTCTACATTCTCCAAAGCTGTCGTCTTCGGCAACAGGTTATAACTTTGAAACACGAAGCCGATCTTACGGTTGCGCAGTTTGGCACGCTTGGTCTTCGACATCGTACGCACACTGATGCCATCGAGGAAGTATTCACCGCTGGTAGGCGTATCGAGACAGCCCAACTGGTTCAGCAGCGTCGACTTGCCGGAGCCGGAGGTTCCCTGAATGGTCACGAACTCACCCTCGTAGATCTTGAACGAGACGCCCCGGAGGGCCTTCACCGTTTCCTCGCCTACCTGAAAGTAGCGTTTCACATTCTGCAGTTCGATGACGACTTTTCTATTATCCTCTGCCATACCTTATTGTCTTCTTGGTGCCTGACCACCACCGTTAGCATTCTGTCCGCCCTGTCCTCCTTGGGCACCGCCTCTGTTATTGCCTCGCGGACGCGGCATGAAGGGGTTCTGGGTCTGCTGTTGTGGCATACCCATCTCACCGCCGGAGATCGTAAAGTCGGTGAGGACATCCGTTCCGGCAGCGACACCACTGACGATTTCTGTCAGCACGCCATTGGTCGTACCGGTCACCACCTTGTGGGCCTTGAACACATTACCCTCCTTCGTCCATACCTTGAAGGGGCCTTCGCAGTCCTCCACCGTCTCATCCTTCTGCAACAGGGCCTCGTTGGGCTGGAAGCGCAGCGCCTTGGCGGGAACGACAAGCACATTGTTCTTCTCAAGTGTAAATATGGTAACATTGGCCGTCAGACCGGGCTTCAGCTTCAGATCGTTGTTGGGTGCAGAAATCACCACCTCATAAGTAACAACGTTGCTCTCGGTCGTAGCCTGCTGGCGTACCTGCGTCACTGAGCCCTCAAACTTGTCGTCGGGGAAAGCATCCACCGTAAAACTCACACGCTGACCTTCCTTCACGCCACCGATGTCAGCCTCGTCGATATCAGCAATCACACGCATGTTTGTCAAATCCTGGGCAATGGTGAACAACTCAGGGGTATTGAAGGATGCAGCCACCGTCTGGCCTTCCTCCACAGCCTTTGACAACACGACACCATCGATAGGCGATGTGATAGTAGCATAGCCAAGGTTCGTCTGAGCGCGCTGCACACTCTCACGCGACTGTGCTACCTGCTGCTTCGACTGTTCGTACTGCAGACGGGCACTCTCAAACTCGTCGGCACTCACCAGGCCCTTCTCAAAGAGCGTCTTATAGCGTTCAAAGTTACTCTGCTGGTAGTTCAGCGAACTCTGTGCCGAAGCGAGACTGGCCTTCTGAGCATTCAATTCACTGATCAAGTTCGTGCGGTCGAGTTCTGCAATCACCTGACCTTTCTTCACCACAGAATTGTAATCTACATAGAGATGACTCACAATACCCGACACCTGTGTACCGACAGTTACACTCGTCACAGGCTCGATGGTTCCCGTAGCTGTGATGGAGGTCTGAATATTACCCATTTCCACCTTCGCCGTATCAAACGACACCTTTTCTTCTTTCTTTCCACCCGACAGCAGGTTATACGCGATAATCAGCGCCACGACCACTGCTACGGCAATCCAAAGTTTCTTATTCTTCATATCCTATTTTTATTTTTATTTCTTACCTCTTACTTTTCTCAAGAATATCTCCCTCCGCATAGAAGTTCAGCATCTGCTTGTTATAGATGGTCTGATATTTCGACTGCAACTGGTTCTGCTGGGCAGAAAGCAGATTGTCCTTACCCTGCATCAGTTCCACAATATTCTTCAAGCCTAAGCGGAACTGCTCAGATAGCAGATTATAAGTCTGCTGAGCACTCTCCACACTAAGCGAGGCCGCCTTATATTTTTCCTGATTGGTGGTCGCATTTACCCAAAACTGCTGGATATCGCTGTAGAGGGTCTTCTGCTGATCCTGCAAGTCGAGCTGTGCCTGCAACTGTTGAATCTTGGCCTTATTCACAGCTGTCTTCGTAGAACGGCCGTCCACGATAGGTACACTTACACCCAGGCCCAACGATGTATTCACGTTGTTCTTCACCTGATTGCCCCAGCCATTACTATTCAACGAGTTCGTCGAGGTGGTCACACCACCGTTCACACTGATATTCGGCATCCATCCGGCTTTCGCAATATTCAAACTCACGTCGCTGCTCTTGATGGCAAGTTGCGAACGCTCTATCTCCGGACGACTCAGCAGAGCCTGCTCATAGATGGTGTGCAGCATGGGGATGGGTGCGAGGATCTGTTCGTCGCTGATCTCGGGAATTGCCACATCGAAGTCTGCCTCGTCGGTAATCTCCAGCAACTGCTTCAACTGCAGTTTGTAGGTCATCAACTGACTCTTGGCCTCCACGATGTTATACTCGTCGTTGGCGCGCTGCGAAGTCAACTGGGAAAGGTCAGCCTTCGACATCTTACCTACGCTCACCATTTCCTGTCCGCGCTCCTCGTTCTTCTTAGCCGTCTCCAGTGTCTGTTCACTCACCTTCACACTCTCGTCGATATAGAGTATCTGGGTAAAAATCTGAGCGATACGCTCCTGAATGGTATTAGCCGTCTCACGGGCCTGCAGGTCAGCCTGCTGTTCCGCTATAGCATCGAGCTTCACGGTGTTGGTATTACGACCACCGTTCCAAACGGTCCACTGCCCGCTCAACGAATAACTTCCATTGTACGAAGTCTTGTTTACCTTTGTGTTTACCACACCATTGGTCACCGTCGAGATACCCGTATCCTTCCAAGGCTGATAGCCAAGACTCTGGTTGGTCGATGCACTGAGTGTGGGTAACAATGCGGCCTTCGCCCCTTTCAGATCTTCCGTAGCGCTCTGTTTCTGCAGCTGCGACTTCTTCAGCGTGATGTTATTCGCCATTGCATAGTCGATACAGTCCTGCAGCGTCCATCGCTTCTGCGCAAAAGAAGCGGAGCACGAAAGGATAAGCGCAAAAAGCAGCGCAAGTCTTTTTTCCATATACATTTTTTATATTAATAATAACGTTTACACAATAACATGGGTGCAAAGGTACAAACAAACCACCAAACAAAAGAATGTTATAGACAAGAATTGGCGGTTAATAGACTTTAACCGCCAATTCTTCGATAAAACATACGATAGTTAATCAATTTAACGGTTCTAATGTCAGTGTTTCGCCCTTCTGGGTCTTGACATCATATTCATAAACCTTACGGATATCGATACTATGTTGCTCCTTCTTTTCCTTCGAAACGAGCGGTGTCTTCACCTTGGCACCTGACAGGAATGCATTCGGACAGTCACCCTTCGCCGGTTTCAGTCCTTTGCCCTTCAGAGGTACATAGGAACGGACTCTCAACACGCCACCCAATTCTGATTTGATGCTGGCAGATGTCAACTGTCCACCATCCCAGATCTCGTCGACGACAAAACCGCCGCGCGCCCGCAGACCTTTCACTTCGCCCTTCGACCAGGCATCGGGCAGGGCAGGCAACAGATGGACGGCACCATCATGGCTCTGGAGCAACATCTCAGCGATACCGGCAGCACAGCCGTAGTTGCCATCAATCTGGAAAGGCGGATGGGCATCAAAGAGATTCGGATAGGTACGTCCATCAGGATATTGCCTTGCACTTCTGTCATCAGGCAACAGATGGAGCATATTCGATAAGATCTTCAACGCATGGTTTCCATCGAGCATTCTCGCCCAGAAATTCACCTTCCAGCCTAAGCTCCAACCCGTCGCCATATCACCGCGCTGCGCCAATGTTGTGGCAGCAGCAGAGAACAGTTCCGGATGCTGATAAGGAGATATCTGATTCGAAGGATAGAGTCCATAAAGGTGAGAGACGTGACGATGCTCGTCCTTAGGATTATCGGCATCGATCAACCACTCCTGCAACTGCCCGTACTTACCGATCTGCATCGGCGGGAGATCAGCCAGCGTGGCGGTCAGACGTTTCTTCAGAGCGGCATCCTTCACACCCAGCACCTGCATGGCGGAGAGGGCGTTGCTCAGCACATCGAAGACTATCTGGTTGTCCATCGTCGAACCTGCTGTCACCGTAGTGCCCTTTCCATCCGGTCCATGCTCGGGCGATACCGTAGGCACCGTCATCAGCCAACCATACTGCGGATGACGCTGCACATAGTCGAGCAGGAACTCTGCTGCGCCGCGCATCACGGGATACTGTTTTTTCAGGAAGGCTTTGTCGCCAGTAAACAAATAGTGCTGCCAGAGATGGGTGGTCAGCCAGGCGCCGCCTGTCGGGAACATACCCCAAGTGGTACCATCCACAGGTCCGGCGATACGCCACAGGTCGGTATTATGATGAGCCACCCAACCACCGCAGCCATACATCTCCTTCGCGGTCACAGCGCCGGTTTCGCTCAAATCATCAATCATCGAGAACAAAGGCTCTGCGGCCTCGCTCAGATTACCGACATCGGCAATCCAGTAGTTCATCTCGGTATTGATGTTAATCGTATATTTCGAGTCCCAAGGCGCATTCATCTTGTCGTTCCACACGCCCTGCAGATTAGCGGGCTGTCCACCGGGCTGAGAGGCACAAATCAGCAGATAACGGCCGTATTGGAACATCAGGGCTGCCAGGTCCATATCGCCACCACGGGAGAAAGCAGCGAGTCGTCGGTCCGTAGGAAGGGATGAACTGTTGGATGTAGGCAGCGAGAGCGACACCCGACCGTACTGGGCCTGATACTTGGCGATATGAGCCGCCAACAGATCCTGGAAGGAACGGCCTTGCAGGCTCTTCTGTACCTGTTCATTCTTGGCAGAAGGATTACCGCTGACATCATGGTAGTTGATGTAATTGGTGGCAGCGGTGATATATACCGTTGCCTGCGTGGCACCTTGAACAATCATGCTCTGCGCCTCGTCGGTCACCTTACCGTCGGTATCCACCCAGATACGGCACTCTGCTGTCAGTCCGGCCGGGATACCCTCCTGGGCATCACCACTCACCGTAGCAATCAGACAGTGATTGTTCACCCGCTGGGTATTCTTCAAACCGCACTCATAATACAGCGAAAAATCTAGTTTTCCACCTTTGTCAGCTTCCATCCTGACAGCGATCACGCGGTCAGCCATCGAGGCAATGGCCGTACGGCGATAGTTCACACCGCCAACCTTATACTTCACATTCGCTGTGGCGTTCTCCAGATTCAGATCGCGCTCGTAATCGGTCGCATTACGGTGATTCCAGAACTTAAGGAACAGATCGCCCAACGGCAGGAAACGCATGCCGTGAGGACCTTTGACGAAATATTTGTCTAGCAGCTTATGCGCCTCGCCTTCCTTACCTTCAAAGATCAGTTGGCGAACTTCCTGAAGATGTGCCTTCGCCTCAGGGCTGTTGTTGTTGTGGGGGGAGCCAGACCAGAAAGTTTCCTCGTTCAACTGGATCTGCTCTGTGTCGGCACCGCCATACACCATCGCACCCAAGGCAGAGTTGCCTATCGGCAGCGCCTCCAACCAATGCGAAGCGCCCTTATCATACCACAGGCGACGGTCTTCTGCCTGCACCTGACAAACTGCCAAGACAGACAATACAATAATAACTAGTCTTTTCATCAGGAATTACTTCTCGCTGGTGTCAATCATTTTCCAAATACCGGCAGCGCAGGCAGCACCGATGAACGGACCAACGATGAAGATCCAAAGGTTGGTCAGTGCTGTGCCTCCCTGGAATACGGCAGGTGCAATCGAACGGGCGGGATTCACCGAAGTACCGGTATAACGGATACATACCAAATGAACCAATACCAGCGACAGACCGATAGCCAAACCGGCGAAGTTGTTGGTGGCGCCATTGGTCTTTGCGGTTGCACCAAGTACAACGAGCACAAACACGCAAGTGAAGATAATCTCTGCGAGGAAACCACCGAGCCAGCTGACGTTAGCCTGCAGGTCGTTAGCACCGGTTCCATCGAGACCTGGAACATTCTCGGTGAGGATATAAAGCAGGATAGAGCCGATAAAGGCACCGATTACCTGAAAGAGCATGTACATACCACAATCCTTGGCATTCATACGACCGCTGAGATAACAACCGAGGGTGATGGCCGGATTGATGTGGCAACCGGAGATGCCGCCGATGGTATAAGCCATCGCAACAACCGACAAACCGAAAGCCAGCGACGTACCCACCACAGCGGGGATATTGTTTACAGGATCACAACCCAGGCTGACGGCAACGCCACAACCCATCAACACGAGCACCATCGTGCCCACCATTTCTGCTAAATACTTTTTCATAATGCTTATAGTTTTGATGATTAATGAATTTTCGTTTCTAGGGCACAAAGATAAGAAAAAAATCCTTTGCTGCCAAATATTATGGCAAAAATTTGTGAATAGCACAAGCCACAGTATAAGCTGTAGTCCAGGCGGCCTGGAAATTAAAGCCTCCCGTGATGCCGTCGATATCGAGAACCTCACCAGCAAAAAAGAGATGAGGCACATGACGACTCTCAAGCGTCGAAGGATTGACAGCAGACAGCGCGATACCGCCACAGGTCACAAACTCATCCTTGAATGCCGCACGCCCTGCAATCTGATAGCTGTCGCCTCCGCTCAGAAGATTCACCAGACGGTTCATTTCTTTCTTGTTGAGACTTCCCCATCGGCCATTCGCCCGCTCACCCAGGCATTTCTCCGCCAAATAGGTCCAAAGCCGCGAGGGCAAACCACAAGGGGATATCGTCTTGAGTTGTTTCTGGGGACTGCGGATGATGATTTCATCGAACATTATCATCACCTCGGTATCACGACGGTTGGTCCAATTCACGGCCAACGGAGCATGATATTGCTGGTCTGCCAGCAATCGGGCTCCGTAACTCGATAGTTTCAGGATGGCTGGTCCGCTCATCCCCCAGTGGGTAATCAGCAAGGGGCCCTGAGCCCGCAGTTTCGTGCCGGGAATCATCGTCACCACATCCTCAACCACCGTTCCCATCAAGGCATGCAAGGCTTCATCAGCAATCTGGAAGGTAAAGAGCGAGGGCACGGGAGACTCCAATTCATGTCCCATATCACCCAACCACCGCAGACCTTCTGCCTTGGGAGAACCGCCCGTCGTGACAGCGATAAAGTCATAGCCGCTGAGCAGGTCGAGCGAATCGATCTTCGTCTCTGTACGGATCTCAATACCACATCTTCGGGCTTCGGTAAGAAAACAATTGATAATGGTATGCGAGTCTTGCGACATCGGAAACACGCATTGGTCATCCTGTGTCGTCAACCGAACCCCGTGACGCTCAAACCATTCGTAGGCATCCTCCTGTGAGAAGCCTTTCATCAGTCTTTTCATCAGCCGATGACCTCGGGGATAGACCTCCGACAAATCCCTCACCTCAGCAAAGGAGTTCGTACAGTTACAGCGCCCGCCGCCGGAAATCTCCACCTTCGCCAGCACCCGCTTCGATTTTTCGAAGATGGTCACTTCCATCTCAGGACACATCTCCTTGAGATTGATGCCTAAGAAGAATCCTGCCGCTCCACCGCCGATGATTGCCGTCTTCATTGTCCACCAAGACGTTCGAAATACGTGGCGATATCATCCCACGTCTTAAAAGTGTCGCTACTGAACTGCAGATGGGTGGTCATTCCCGACCATTCATCTTCCATACCGATGAAGTAGTCGCCATAGAGCAAATCGCGACGTACTGTAAACACGGTATGTCCCCAGGCCGGCACGTTGACATACTCATAGAGCCAGTCGCACATCTCAGCATAATAGACTGCATCAGGAGGCGCTGCCGCCACGAAGAACACCTGATAGCGTTCTATCAGCCCCCGCACGGTCTTCTGCGCCGAGCTTCTCGGATCACCGCCAGCGTTAGAGAGCGTTTCCATACCTATATAAATAATAGGACGTTCCCTACCCTCCTGCCGGTCGTCGACCCAACGGATCACAGGTACTACCGAGTGCATAAACGACTTGTCGTTCATTCTGTGTTCCCCGTGAAAACGGATAGCGGTGGGATATTGGCTGCGGAACAGGTCATAAGTATTCACAGTGGTATCCTCGTCGCCGAAGAGTCCCCAGACGCGGCCTCGTTCCTCATCGTTGACACCCTCGAAGCATTGCTCGGTCATCTCCTTGTATTCCTTCACCAGAGCTTTCGTCACGATGAAGTCCTGCACCCCGTCCTGACGGGGATTCTGGAAATGCTGCGCACCGATCATGCCATGATCCTTCATCGTATCGCCCATCTGCAAGGCGGGATTCACCAACACGCGGTCAAAGCCGTAGAGCATCTCAGCATACATACCTCCCATCGACGTACCGATCACCAGATCAGGCTGCTCCCTCTCGCACGTCTGCCGCAGCAGTGTCATCGCCTCCTCAGGATGAATCGGCAGATCAGGCGCTATCACCGTAGCATTTGGAAACACCTCGCGGATACGTGTCACCGTCCCACTCTGCCCCGATGACGCGAAGCCGTGAACATACATTATCTTCTTTCCCTTGAACAACTCCGGGAACTGCTTGATATAAGGATTCGTCTGTTCCATCATAAAAGGATTATCTATCTTTGGTGCAAAATTACAAATAAATCCCCGAACTGCCAAACAATTCGGGGATTCTTACAATAATTAGCCTCAGTAGCCGACTTGCCTCTTTTGTATTTTATCAGGAACAGTCTTCTCAACCGGCTGCATCTCGACGTCGTACCTTATGCCATTGATGTCGAGTTTCACGGTTTTGCAATGTAAGAAGGAAAAACGGAGTTCGTTTTGGGTACTCACGACCTTGAGTTTGAACTGACCGTAGAAGTCGGTGACGGTCGACGACATGATACGTCCTAACTTGTTGATTTCACAGACGGTAGCGCCCATCAGCGGACCATTACTGTCTCTCACGATGCCGCTGATTGTGTCGCCGTCGTTCACGCCATTTCCGATGACAATGGACGCCTTGGGAAATGATTCCTGAGTCTTGGGGGATGTCCCAGGTATCAGACGGATGGTGAGGGCTGTGTCGGCAGGTTGGATCCAAATAGCATCTTTGTAGCCGGCTTTTCTCACTCTGAGCGTCTCGTTTGTGTACGGCAACCAGAGGTCGAAACGCCCCTTTTGGTCTGTTCTGACCCCTCCGGCATCGAATATCCCCATGGAATGGTGGATAAAGACAAGTGCATCGGCGACGGGTTTTTCGGTTTCATCATCGAGGACCACACCCTCGATATGGCGACGGTTATCGAGGATGGCTGGACAGTTGGAGGCGTAGAGCTTATCGACGGAGATCAGGTGCATGACTAACTGTCGCGGATGGGTGGTCCTGAAGTAGGCTTCTGCCCACCAGGAGGATTCGGCCTTGGCATCGGGCGTGAAATAATATCTGCTCTCTATGTCGAAGGAACCATCCCCCTTCAGCGGGTAGGTCCAGAAGGGATGGGGCTTGCCGGAATTGACTTTTCCCCCGAAGATAAACGCCAGACGGACGAGGCTGTCGGTGCGCTCGATGGACTTGTCGGCCTGCCTGGCGGCTTGCCGGATGGCATTGACGACAGAGTCGGTATGATTCTGATCGACTTTAGCCGGAATTTTGATCTCTACCTCGCGGATGAGCGGAACGTAGATGCCACGGGCATCGCTGCCAAAGGGGCCTAAGTATTCGTTGATCATATGGCCATGTTGGCGCGTGAATTGTCCGAAGAACTGCTCCTCGACAGGCGTGGCAAACAGGTCGGGGTCGAGGGCATGGCTTTCACCGTTATAGATGAAGCCGTTGGGTCTGAACGCAGAACTGGAACCGATGACATGGCCTTGGTAATAGGTGTCATAGATATTTATGAGGGACGCCAGGCGACGGGCTTTCGACTCGCTGGGTGAAAGCGGTGCGACGGACAGGAAGGGCCGGGTGGTGACTTCTATGGCTCCGCAGGCTCCGATACTTCCATATATCGCCGTTGCAGCCGTGTCTGATAACACTCTGAAATCTTTCACGTGTTCGTCGTGTCGGAGGAAGTAGGCCCGAAGATCCCTCATCAGTTCGAGGTCGTAGTACTCATGTTGATTCTTCATCTGCTCTATGAAGGAGAGGGGTGGCTTTCCCCCGACCTTTGTTATGCATCGATAAGGGTTGATGAGCTGCCTGTTCATAGCCTTCGGGAGCGCCTTGCCGTTGACGACGATGAGGACGGAGTCGATGATGTCGCCTTCTTCCTCCTCTTCCTTCGGCGGATTATTCAGGCGCATAAAGGCTTCGGCATAGTCCACATAGTAGCGAGAACCACCGAACGTGAGGCCATAGGCGGGCTTGTTGACATCGTAGCAGCCCTGCACCGAGAGCACCTCGCCTGGCTCGGCATGGACATTGAAATCGAAGAAGTTGTCCATGTCATCACTCGGGGGCGTGAAGATCAGAAAGTTGCACGGCTCGGTGAGTGGGGTGTAGAATAAGAACATGCCATGCTCGTTTTTCGTCAACGTTTTCACTTTCATTGGCGGCTGGGCATCCGACTTGATAAGCAGGAGCGTATCGACGGGGTTGTCCAACTTGGCCATAAACCACCAAGTGCCAGGTATGCTCTTCAGGTCCTCAGAACGCTGGGTGCTCTGGGCTGTGGCGAGGCTGGCGACGAGTGCCAGCATGATGATGGTAAAACATTTCTTCATAGGTTGGTTGGTGATGTTGTTCCCATATACTGTCCGATAAAGAAGATGGTGCTAGTAGACCATTCCCTGATGAAATAGAGGAAAGGATGTGTGGCATGGAAGACGATCGTTTCAGGCTTCGTGAAATCCAGCCCCGCAATACGCCCTTGCAAAGCTGTGACGACCCACGCTTCGGTGCCTGTCTCATCGACCTTGATACGGCCTTTCTGCTTGATCATTTTGATGCAGGATTCTAAATCGAAGAGATTGGAGAAGTCAGCCTTCTTCATATTGAAAGCATTAGGCATGAGTGCCGACATGATACCAGTGAGATTCACTTCTGACTCCGACTCAAAGCGTGGCAATTTCACATCGACACGGACTCTTCGCATCTGATCATACATCTTCTCCCAACTGTCGGCCGTCAGCGACTGGGCTACCTCCTGAACGGTCTTACCCTTCTTCGGCAACATGACGATCATCTGATAGGCGCCATTACTATAAGGCAGGCAGAGCGTTTGGCAGAGGTCGTTCTCGGTATAGAAGAATTGGCGTGTCTGGTTCATCATCGGCACCGTCATCTTCTGGCCGTCTTCGCCTTCGAACGTCTCGTCCCATGTGTAGGCCTTAGGGGACTTATCCGTCCAGATGCCCTTGTAGTAGGTGGTG
>JAEEGK010005787.1_pt1 | contig 29890 bp, 26 predicted proteins | sample 8958771 | NCBI WGS metagenome assembly JAEEGK01 (sample SAMN16246547, study PRJNA631951) | gut metagenome | biome: gut microbiome; feature: rumen; material: SC-attached | host: Bos | place: Iran: Karaj | collected 2018-10 | reverse complement strand
TCATTGCATTCTTTGATGCTTTTCTGGTCTTCCGCCTGTATCTTCATGCTTTTTTTCTGCATAACAAGAAGTGCAATTATAGCAATCATCGCAAGGCTACCAATAGCGTAAAGCACTTTGATACAACTCCTCTATCTAAATGATTAATGGTTCATCATTTCAATAAATATACTGGTTTTCAAAGATATACTACTGCAAGATTTTATGTCCTATTCCCCACAAAGTCAAATAAAGGATAACACGTTCATACCGGAATATACTGGAACAGGCGAATAATCATGGATAATAACGGATAAACATAAAACGCTGAAACGGTTGATTTATAATCACTTTAGATTAAGATAGGCAATAGCGGATAACGCTATATTTTAATTCAAATCCCAGCTTCTCCGCCAGATAGAAAGAAGCCTGCAGATCAATGTCTGCAGGCTTCTTTCTTGTGTTCTTTGTATTTTCGATGACTATTTGCAGCATGAGCAGCTGACATCCCGGTACAGGTACTTCATTTTGGCTGTCATGTCATCCCGGGATACCGTCATCACTTTGTTGATCGGGATCTGTGCGTCCGAGAGCAGGTAGTACAGGTTTCTGCCCTTGATATAATACAGGATCCGGATAATAAAGTAGGCAAACAGATGCCAGACTGCCCGATCCAGAAAGCCGTTCTCGCCCGGATATAATTCCTTCAGGGCACCCTGGTTCTGCATACAGCGCAGGCATGCGCTTTCACCGCCGATGACCAGCGGGCCGATTACAGTTTCCCTGTTTGTATTGTTGTAGAAAAGGGCCGTCGCTTTCCGTTCAGTTACATAATCATTCAGTTCAACCAGCCGGTCCACGCTCATCCCCGTTCCGTCCGCCAGGAACAGGGCATCCTGTATTCTATCCCTGTCTTTCAGTTCTTTCTCCGGGATAATCCTGTCCTGAGGAATACCTTCCTCAAGCTGTTTTTCTCCGAAAATCCCGGCGAAGCTTCCGGCATCCGTCACATCTTCCGTCCTTCGGATCATATAGACTTCGGGAACAAACCCCTTCAGGTTCTCAAATAAAAGCTTGTTCAGCGCGGTTGCGCCCCACAGGTAAATCCGCGTCTGCTCAAAAGAAGGATCCACTTGGAAGCTCTCGGCGAAATGTGTTGGATTGACCACAGAAAAATAATCTGTCCTTTCCGCCGCTTTTTCTGCTTCGGTTTCTGTCAGCTCCTCAAAGAGTTCCTGGTGCTTCAGCATCAGGATTCCGAGCCAGTTCCAGTAGGGCTGTTTGGAAAGCCATTCGACTCCGTGCGGCCGCTTCAGATCTTCCTTCACAGCATCGTTCCAGGCGTCTTTTCCCGCCTTCAGTTTCAGTATGACCAGTTTTGTGCTTTTACGGTATACACACAAAAACATGTCTTCCTGGAAGAAAACATAATCCTCTTTCAGCCTGATCATCGCGTTTTCGTTCATAAGTCGTCCCCCTTTTATCCTACAGCCAATACATACAGCACTCTTTTTTCCGTACCTGCTATGTTCAGGAGCTGCCGTATCCGCTCTTCAAAAAAGCCTCCCATCGGAACAACGCACAGGTTCATCATTCCCGCAGCCAGCATCATATTCTGGCCGATATGCCCGCATTCATCATGCATCAGCCGGTAAGTCAGAGCATGATACTTTTTTTTCATCACTTCCGGACTGCCCGTCAGGCAGACCAGGAACTGTGCCTTTGAAAAAGTGAATGGACCGATATCTGTCGCAGAGATCAGGGTGTCAACCCTGTCGGTATCCGATCTTGACTGCTTCTACAGCTGCCGTGTGTGTGGATTGTATTTCAGGCAGTAATCCTTTGCGAATATTTTGTTCTTCCCTACTGTTTTTTCAGTGGGTATCAGATAGATTTCCACAGGATACAGGCGTCCTCCGGAGGGATAAGTCAGCAGATTCTGTTTTTTATCGTTCACTCCAAAAGAGTAGGCCAGATACTTCTCCAGCTCATCGTCCGTAAGCACTTCCCGGTGAAAATCCCAGGATGTCCGCCGCTTCATCAGCGCATCCTTCAGCGTGAAGCCGTCATCCGGAATGTCTTCCAGGTATGGAATCGACCACACTGCCTCCCGTTCCTCTTCCTTCGTTTCCGGAAGTTTATAATCCATCTTCGGTGCGTTAAAGCTCTGGGTTCTCGCCGTATGCTCGGAATTCAGGTGGTAGAACTCATACAGTTTTGCCTTTTGATCCGCCTCTTCCCGGAAATTCCACAGGGTAGTTTCCATCCGTTTCAGCTCCCTTCGCAAGTTCGCAGCACCTCTGCCAGCGGCGCCTCCAGCTGCGGCACAATGCCCAGCCGGTTGTTTGTCATATGAATCTGAGAAGCAAGGATCATCTTTTCCGCCGTATCCTGATCCGGATAGGCTGATTGTGTCTCGCACACCTGTTTCATTTCCTCCCGCAGTCCCAGCTCCCAATCCCTGTAATAATCTCCGGCGTCTGCCATCAGGCTGTCATACCGTTTTTTGTATTTCTCTGCCAGTTCTTCCGTGGAAAACAGTTTTTTGTTTTCCCCCGCGAACCCTTTCCAATACTGGCCGTAGAGATTCAGGAACGGTTCTCTGTCCCTGAGTCCCTTGACTGCCAGTGTAAACAGGTCCAGTCCGCCGATGATCCGTTTCATCACGCTGTTCCCTGAATTTTTGCGTATCCCCAGGGTATATTTTGACGAAAGCGAGAATATCTTTTCGCAGTGCGGAAGGCTCCGCGGCCCGCCGTAGCGTTCCGTTTCCGGCTCGTAAACCATTCGTCTGGCGCTTTTGTCAGGTATAAAAGTAATATCCTCCACGTCTTCCTTGTTGTTGCTGTAAAGCTCATAATAAGCTTTCTCCGGTAGAACGTATTCCGGTTCATAGTCTTCCAGGAAACTATCAAACCGAGCATTCATCCGTCTTTCCACAGTTTCCGGTTCCCTGCTCTTGTAACGGAAACGGATGTGGTTGCCGCCCTGCCAGTACACAATATAGAAAAACTGATCCAGCAGGCCTTCCTTTTCCAACTGCTCTGTCTCAGGCTTCAGGTATTCTGCCAGAAACCTGTTGTGGCAGGTGCTGTCATGGATAAAGTAATGATTTGCGTTCCACTCCATCTTTCCGTACCCTTCTTTTCATAGTCTGTGAACATAGTTCCGCGTATTGGCTTTCCCAAGAATCAGACTGTATACGAACCGTTCCCCATCCCTTGCGCCAAACGCCTTTTCAACATACGCGTCATTCAGATTGCGCATCGGCCTTCCGAAGTATCCGTCCGCGCACCCGCCCAGCAGGAACCAGTGGCAGATCTCCGCAGCCCCGATATGGGCGTTGTAGATGTTTTCCTTCTCTGTCAGCTGCTCGTCATAAAGATAGGAGATATATACAACGACCGGCATACTCTCCATATCGATCATCCGTACCGTATCATACAGAAGCTGTCCCCTATCTATGTCTGCCGATTCCGCCTGTCCCGCTTTTTCTCCTTCTATCCGCCGCAGACGCTGGCCGTCCTTCGTTGTATACAGCATATGTACCCGGTACCTGTAAGCGTCCTCCATGTAATGGTTCATGTAAGCTTCCAGCTGTTTCAGGTACCTTTCAGCAGTCTCCTCCGTAATGGTTTTCTCCAGGCTGCATACCCCGATGTGGTTATGGGCAGATTCCCTTCTTTCGGTTTCCGTAAAAGGGATTATCTGCGCGCCTTCACAGGCGATCTTTCTTCTGCGAAAGCCCTTGTCCTGGGACAGGATCCATCCGGCTGTCTCATAGGATGATACTTCCTCATCATAGTTCATGACCCTCCTGTACCGTCTGTTGTCTTCCGTCCTTTCCTCGGGGAAATACCCGCTGCCCAGGTCTGCTTCCAGCGTGATCATGTGGCATTTGGAGCTCAGTCCCAGCATGTCGTATTCCGACTTCTCCGTCGCTCCGTACCGAATCTCAGCTTCGGTTCTGCCGGCAGCTTCCAGTTCTGTTTTCAGTTCTGCCAGAATGTGTCCCGCGTCCAGCAGCGGCAGCATCAGTCCGAACTCTCCATAGTATTTCATCAGCCGCCACAGTTCCGCCGCTACCACAAGCCGGCATTTTCCCCGCTCCGTTTCGCTGAAACCGACCCGCTCAAACACATTGCCCTTACAGTTATACCGGCTGATTCTTCCGTCCCAGATCAGGAACGCCTCGTTGGCGTGCACATTTCTGGCTGCCGGGACCCGTTTGTGGAAACCATATGGGTTCGTCGGCTCATACCGGGAGTATCCGAAGATTTTTCTGATCAGCCCGCATACATCTGCCAGTTGTTCCGGCAGTCTTTCCTCGACGCTTTCCTCCAGATCCGTGATCATATAATCAATGAACTTCACTGACGAATACCGGTTTGGATTGTCGTACCGTTCCCGGGTCAGTCTGTCAAACAGCTCCATTGTCATTTCCTTTACTTACGGAAAAGGATGCGGTGTTACATTGATCTCCTCTTCCGGAATTTCCCGGTCTGTAATGCCTGCGTCCACAGCGCCTTTTCTGATCCGTTCCAGGTTCAGCCTCTGGTTTTTCACTCCGAAGGTCATTGTCAGCATGGAGGGCACTACTGCCTTTACACACCACAGTCCCAGTTCCCGGTTTACTTTGCTTTCCAGCACGCCCACATAGATATCCGGGTGATATTTCCGGAAGCGTTCCGTGAACTGTTTCAGCGTGAAAGTACGGTCTTTCCGTTCGTACCAGTCCTTGAACCGTTCCGTGAATTCCACCTTCCGCTCATTCATGTAATAGGGCTCTATGTGGTGGAAGTTTTCCTCCAATGCGTAAAAATACACGTGATCCTCAATCCCGGTAACCTCTTCCGGATGTCCTGCCAGCTGCGCAAGCCGCTCATCCAATTCTCCGCTCATGATCATCCGGTCATAGATACCGATGCTCGTGGCCACTTCCACCAGGGCGCCTTCCAGTGCCTTTTCCGGATTTATATGGGCCCCCGCGGCGTTGTAGCATTTCATCTTTCCGTGATATTTTTTGTCAATCGCCGCCACCCAGATGGCCGGGATCCCTGTTTCCATGGTAATATCCATGACCCGAATCTCATAACCAATGCAGGTCATATACCGCACCACATCCCGCAGATACTCGTTCTTCACTCCGGAAATATCAAGCTGCTTCGGTGCGATCCGATTGTACCAGTGCATCAGGAACGCGTCCCGTTCCACCAGTTCCAGCATTGCGTACATTACAGCTTCTTCAAAGGTTCCGCCCATAGCACAGCCGTTGGAGGTCTCATACATAAAGCGCTTTTCTCCGCTCACCAACTGTGCGTCATAATACATCACCTGCTCCGGCAGGTAATATTCCAGCCCGTCCGCCAGGTTCGTCACCAGGCGCCAGCGATAACTCTTGTCATCCGAGTAGGTATCGAAACCATACTGTTTCTTCACCTCGTCGTTCACCAGATTCATGCTCAGCTTTTCCGGTGAAACCATCCGGTATCCCGCCTTCATCAGTTCGCTGAAGCTTCCTGCAAGTTCCGGCTTTGTATGTGGCACGATCGAAGCGTACCGCTCAAGCATTTCAAACTCTGCGGACATACGGGAAACTTCCAGCGTCTCTGACCGGCCATATGAATAGTATTTGTTCGTGATCATATGACTTTTCACATAGTACATGGGAATGATCCGGCTGTCTGAATCCCGGATGATCTTCCCGCCGATTCCGCTGTGAGGACTGATCAGCATTTCGTTATGCTCATCGCTGAAAATATCGCTTCCCTTTTTGGCCCGTTTTTCCGTATCCAGCCGGTAATTCCAGTCAATCTTTGGAATGTCCGGGGCAGCCTTCCCTTCAGCGCACTGTACAAGCGGATGGCAGTGTACCGGCAGATACTCAACTGTGTAATCCTTCCGGGAAATCAGTGCCACTTTCTGTTCCAGCTCCTCCCGGTCCAGGTTCTCCAGGCACTCCATTTCGAAATCATTCAGGTCATCCTGCTCTTCCCTTCCATTTTCCAGGATCCCGGCCAGATAGCTTTTGTTATCTTCCAGGCTCCGGCGGAAGCATTGGAAGCAGTCCTTCCCGGGTTGAGCTGCAGGCCCGGCGAAAATATAGGAAGCTGTCACTCTCACAGGAATATCCCCGGCAATCTCCCTTTCCACTGTTTCCACGGTCAAAGCTGCTTCCCGTGCCATTTTTCATTCCTCCCCGCGCTGTTTTGTCTCACTTTACAAAGTAGAATTTGCCAACATGCATTCCCGTATCCTGGATCTGAATCTGGTAAGCCCAGATTTTTTCATCAATGATCCTGCCTTTTTCGCCGAAGAAACGTTGTAGTGCCCTCATCGTATCTTCCGCGGTCTTTTCTTCGGGCAGAGTCCGAATTTCTTCAGCTGCGTCATATTCCGCAGCCAGCTTCCGCCGGCCAGTCCGATCTGCCTTTATCCCGTTCTGGGTCTCACCCGTCACCTGCCAGATTGCCTCCATCAGGCTCTTTTCCGGTTCATAACCGTTGGGACCGTCATACAGGATGCCTCCGTCATCGCCGCACAGGATAATTCCACCGATACTCTCCGCCTGCGAGGGCCGCCAGTACACCTTGATTCTGTCCCCCGTCAGTTCCTCCAGATACTTCAGCCTCCCGGCCGCTTTATCCGGAAGTTCCTTTACTTCAAAGCACCGGTTCCGTTTCTCCAGCAGGGAGATATATCCCCGGGCATAATAGTCCTCTTTACTGCTTCCACAGCACCATACGCTCCCGGTCGCGTCTTTCAGCATCTTTTCCAGGCCTTCGCAGAAAGCTTTGATTCCTGCGGATTCATAGTCCTCATGATATGCCGTATAACTTTTCCCGCCAAAATCGCTTCCGAAAACTATTTCATAGTTGCACACCGGGCTTTGACGTACGTTCAGATTGTCCCGGTTGCATGCTTCCACCAGCCAGGGTGCCTGCACCACCAGCTCTTCCATCTTCAGCAGGCTTTCCCGCGGATTTCTTTTCGGCGCCAGTTCCCGGTTGTAGTAGGTGGCTGTCTCAGCGTACAGGCTGCCAATTGCGAACAGCTGGATTGTCCCGTCTCCGGCCAGACACAGCAGTTCAGGCGCTCCGTTGTTTTTCCTGCAGCTGCAGCAATGCATAAACAGGTGAATTGGAATCATCTTCTCTTTGGCATAAAAGCGGCTGCTTTCTTTCCATTCAAAGGTCCGGAACCGGTCATATTTTTCCGCGTCAAACCGGTTCATGTACAGCAGGTAGGTAGTCCCTTCACTTTCCCGAACCAGAACGGCTGCATTTTTTCCGTCCAGCAGCTTTCTGCATTCCGCCGCAGTAAAATCACCGATATACAATCTTTCCCCTGCTGGCTGTCCCGCTTCTGGATAAGTTCCGCAATCGATCCCAAACCCTGTGATCGTCTTTCGGACGTCATCCAGGCCAGCAAAAAGCACTTTGGTTTCCGTCCAGTAGCGGATCAGTTCAGGATCCGCGTCATAGTTGCTTCGCAGCAAATCCAGAATGGCCGGACTCAGTTTTTTCTCGTTCTCTGTATCCTCCACCAGGATCTTTTTCTGCCAGAGCAGCTTGGCGAAAGCGTAATACTGTCCCCGCTTGTCCTCCGGCACCGCGTGAAAGGCCTGCTCAATCTCGCATCCTTTTCCGCATAGCCTGATAATCTCCCGGATCGTTTCCATATCTTCCCGGGGACGTTTCAGCAGAAAGTGATTCCCCCGTTTGGCCAGCACAATGGCTGCTTCCCGGGCATCGTAATAGATGTCGCAGTTCCTTGCATACGTCAGCTTCATAACTTATACCACCCTTTCCGCCATGATTTCCTGCCAGCTTGTGTTGTATTTCTCCATAATGTACTGTACGATCGCGTAACAGCACAGGTTCTTCTCCAGGAAGGAAATGTTGAGTGCCGGCATCAGGTTGTACAGAATGTTGGTCACCGAACGGAAGGTCAGATGAACCTTCCCGCTCACAATCTCATGCAGGTGTTTGTCTTTCCGGAATGCCTGGTGAAAGGGGCTTTCCAGATCCCGGATGTTTCTCTGCATCTGTGCTTCCTGATCCTTCAGCTGCCAGTAGCCTTCTTCTGAAAACTTCCCTTCCTCCGCCAGTGCCGCGCACTTATCATAAATCTGCGTCCAGGCTTCTCTGAACCGTCCCTCCAGGTCTCCGGGCGCATGTGTTTCATCAAATTGATCCATAGCCATTCTTCTGTATTCACCTTCAAAGTACTGCCGGAACGCTTGTTCCTTGCCATACTGCCGGGCAATGCCGAAGAAACCCTCTATGTTGGAAAAGTAAACCATGCTGGCGTATTTTTCCCCCTGGTCAAACAGTGCCATCGTCATCTGGAACAACTTCATTCCAAGCATGAGCATGTCCCGTTTCCCTTTCACCGTCCGCAGTGCCTCCTCAACCAGTGGCTGCAGCAGGAATTTGCTCTCAAAATGCAGCTTCACATGCTCGGAGGAGTTGTACATCCGGTGATAGTATTCCGGGTCCGGTGTCCCATGGATCACTTTCAGGTGGTTTCGTGCCCTGATCGGCACCTTGTCTTTCCGTTCCATCTGCAGCAGGTTCTTCTGGTTCTTTTTATAGCTTCTGAGGTTCTGCTGGATCTGTTCCGGTGTCCAGCTCAGTCCTCGCTCCCTGCAGTAACGGAGGATCTCAAGCCGCAGTGTCTTTGGGTCTATCTCTTCTCCGGCATACACAACCTCTGTATTCGGGCCTCCGTTCCATTCCCGGGTAGCATAGTACTGTCCCTTGCGGTTTGCTTCCATGAAAGGACAGATACATTCCAGATAAAAGTCTTTCTTCTCTTCCTCATCCCCGAAAAAGAATATATTCATTTTCCGATAGCCCGCCAGGGTATTCATGGCTGTTTCTCCTCCTGTCTCTGTCATCGGTACAGCGTCTGTTCCGCCTGGTATTCACAGATGTATTCATCTTCCCGGTTATCCGGATAGATTTCCTCCAGTACAAACTGCTTCTGGTTCTCCATTTCCCGCAGCAATTCCTGGAAAAGCAATGGGCTGTCCAGGTCGATATACTGGGGTTTCAGCGCCGTCCGGCCCATATTATAAAAGTCAAAGTCATCACCGTTGATATAAGGCCGGATGAAGAACCGCTTCGGCAGCCCGGCTTTCTCAAAGTCTGCCAGGATCTCCAGGTATAGCTCGTCCGCCGGCTTACTAAGGTCGTAGATGCTGTTCAGCAGATACTGTTCCCGGATAAAAACCAGCTTCCCGTACTGCGTCCGCGGAATGTGATCCGCAATCAGTCCTTCATTCCGGTTTTTCTCCCACAGGTTCAGGTATGACGGGTCAAACCGGGTGGAAGGCTGCATGCCGTTGACCGTTCGCAGCGGAATAGGCATAAGATTAATCGCCAGACTTCCGAGAAACCCACCGTTCACTTCTCCCAGATCGTTATGTCCCAGCTTTACCAGTTTCTTTTCCGGATCATAGTAGAAGTAGCACTCGCCGATCGGAATGTCTCCCGCTGTGGCGTCGTTCTGATCCGTCAGGTTCAGCACCAGTCTCCTGTCAAAGATCCGCCGGTGCACATTGGCGTTGAATCCGAAGCTTTCCGTAATCTCAGCCGGATTCGGCCCGAAGGCATAGCGGCAGTAATCACGGATTTTCCTGTTATCTTCATCAAACAGTTTCAGGAACCGTACAAAGAACAGCAGCTGTCCTTTGTACACTTTATTGATTACCAGTTCCCCTTCCTTTTCCGCCTTCTGCAGATAGAAAGTGGCGCTGTCAATATCCTCATCAAATATCTCCGGATGATTTGCCACCTCAGCGTCGATGAATGTCCTCAGATCCTGCGGTTCCTTTTGTCCTTTGCGTTTCAGGATCTCGGCGTACATTTTTCTCTTCATTGCCGAAATGGTTCTGATCTTTTCTCCCGCATCGAAGCTGATGGTGCTGAAATTGTCCACCCAGACTCCTGTCAGTTTCGTTGATGCTTCAACAAACAGCTTGTAAACTTCCAGGTCATCTGCCGGCACCTTCTCTGACCCGTACTTTTCAAGGAACATTTCGCTGAAAAGTACATAGCCCAGCACACCCTGGTCAAAGATCCGGAAATACCTCTGCAGCCTATCCAGTTCGCTTTTTTTCAGTTCCCCGGCAGTCAGGGCTTTCTTCGGCCTGTCATACACACTGTCTTCATACAGCTGGATGTTGTGGACAAATTTCCGGTTCAGCACTTCTTCAATTTCGGCTATCAGCCGGTCCATTTTCTCCACTGCGGCGAAGCGTCCGCGCCAGTCCGCGTCCCGGAACTCCTTCACCGTCTTTTCGTATTCTCTTATCCGGTCACGGACCTTTTCCAGGGTTCCTGCCCCGTCATCAGCCAAGACCGCTGTTTTTTCCTCAAACTCGCGGAAAATGTTCTCCTTCGTGTCATCAATACTCAGGTGAGGAGTCAGCACATGGTTCCGGATCAGTTTCTCATGAATAAACTCCTGTGCTTTCGCTTTCTCCATCCCGTGTTCAACCAGCAGGCTGAGTAATTCATTGTAATGGAACACACGGTTTCCGAACTGCTCACAGATCAGCTCTATAATGCCTTTCCGCACCAGCCGTACGGTACCATCCACCGTCTTGTAAACCTTTCCCTTTTCATAGTCGCGCTGATACAGGAATATGTAGCTGTCTCCATAATCCTGGTGAGCGTTCAGCCGGTACTCCGTCTGGCTCGCAAAGTGCGGTTTCTCCAGGATAAAGTCATAGACGGCCTTGATAATATAGTTGTTCGCTTCGCAAATAGAACGCAGTCCCTCTCCCTGTTCCTGTTTGGCGGATTCCGGATCATAAAGGCACACAGAGGTCAGAAAACTGAAGGGGCTCGTCTTCATTGTTGCCCTGGTAAACAGCCGGATCAGCTGATGATCCAGTTTCCGGATATCCGCATTGTGCTGCTTTACCGGAACCTCAAGGTACTTGTTCAGCTTATAGATAAAATCCTTGTTAATGAGCGGCAGTGACCGGAGCACAAGCTGATCTTCCTTAAAGAAGGTACGCAGTGCTTCCCTGTTTCTGTCCAGACTTTGCGTATACAGCATCCGGTAACGGCCTTCTGCCTGCAGAGTTTCCTCTACCTGGCTGTTGTAACGGGTGATCAGGTTTTCATATTCACTTCCCGTGAATTTATCCCTGTTCGTCACAATCTTTCCGGCCATCATCTTCCGCTTTGCCTTCAGGATATCCGGATTCTGGCACAAACTATACGCATGTTCCAGCGTCTTCACGCCTTCCTCTGCTGCAGCCTTCAGTTGCAGCGCAGAGTTCCTGTAATACTCTGCACTTGCCGGCAGTTCCGGACACTCAACAGCTTTCAGTGCTGTCCTGGGCACATTTGTGCTCCGTTCCAGGCAGTAGGGAAACAGTTTTACGCCGTCCATTTTCTCGTCCTCTCTTCAATAATCATTTATCTGTTGCGAAACCCTTCTGGAACTGGATCAGCACCAGGCAAACCGCCACCCAGATTGCCAGGGCAATCAGGTTAATGATCTGCTGCGGTGTCCCGTACCATACGCGAACCAGGATCTGGTTCATGTGATATACCGGATTGATGTAGATCAGCCAGCGCAGGACCACGGGCATCTTTTCCACCGGCATAATCAGTCCGCTGGCAAACAGCACATACTGGAAGCCGATAATCGTAAAGGGCATCACCTGGCGGCTGTTCTTGAAAAATCCGTGCAGCGTCAGGCTCAGCAGCATCATGATGATTACCGTTACCAGGAAGGCAAAGAAGAAAAGAACCATATGGCTGCTCATGGGAATCCTGAACACAAGCGTTGCAATCGCTATCATTTCAAAGAAACCCAGAATGGAAATCAGCAGTCCCCGCAGGGAATAAGTCAATACCACGTTAAACAGGCTGATCGGGCTCAGCAGCAGGCGCTTGAAAATTCCGCTTTGCTTATCCGTCACATACTGTGTGCCAATGTTGAAGAAAACCGTCAGGAATGAGATCAGGATCATATACATCGGCAGAAATTGAGCAAATCCCTCAATACTGGCCGCGTCCTTCGCCATTGACCCGGCATAGATCACAAAGAACACGCCCGGCAGCAGCAGGATCGGCAGTGCGAAAAAAGGTTCACGGAAAAAGATCACCAGGTCATACCAGAATTGTTTCCAGATACTTCTTACGGAGAATCTCACAGTCTTTCTCCTCCTTCCACCAGCCTGAAATATGCGTCCGAGAAGAAATCAACGCCCAGCGCCTTTTTGATGTTTGCGGGAGAATCGTTTGCGGCGATCTTTCCTTTGTTCAGCACGATCACGCGGTCGCAGAACTTATCCACTTCTTCCATAGAGTGTGTCGAAAGCAGGATTGTCTTGTCCTTCTGAACTCCGCCCCGGATCTTTTCCCATACCAGCTGAGTAGCTTTGGGATCCAGTCCTGTCGTCGGTTCATCCAGAAAAATAAGGTCCGGATCATGCAAAAAGGCGATTGCCAGCAGGAATCGCTGCTTCCAGCCGCCTGAAAGCTTTTCAAACTTGGTGTTCAGATAAGGCTGCAGTTCAAAGTATTCCACCAGCCGGCTGATTTTTTCTTTCCCGACAGAATAGAAGGATGCAAACAGATCCAGCGCCTCTTTCAGTTTGATAAAGCTGTACATTCCGCCTTCCTGAAGCATTACACCGATCTTTGCCCGAATCGCGTCCACAGATTTCTGTTCACCGGTGCTCTTCCCCAGAATCGTCACAGTACCGTTGTTCACTTTGCGGATCGTCATCAGAATCTCCAGCAACGTGGTTTTTCCTGTTCCGTTCGGCCCAACAACGGCCACTGTTTCACCAGCCGGTATTGCAAAGCTGATGTCATCCAATACGGTTTTCTCACCGTACTTTTTCGTGATGTTCTGAACATCAATAATACTCATACGCTCTCTCAGCCTTTCCGTTTGTTATTGGTCCCCTCCGAGGCCCGATTACTTATTCTTCTTCAGCTTGTTAATGGCTCTGGGCTGCTTCGGCTGATAACCAAAGAAGATACAGCAACTGTTTGCCTGTGCCTCTGCCATTTTGACTGCCGCCTTCACGATGATCTGCTTTCCGATGTTCATGCTCTTCATTTTTCTTTTCTCCTTTCAATCTGTTCAGTTCATTTTTTATTTTTGTTTCCCGCCGCAGCGGTTTGAATTTCTTTCCTGGTTGTTCGGGAGGTCCCGCAAGGGGGCGATCGGCTGTTCAAGCATTTTTTCTCGTCCCCTCAGCAGGGTTGTTCTTCTGCTTTTCGGCTTAGTTCGCGGAGCCGCCGTTGAAGCCGCAGCTGATGCAGCTGGTAGATCCGCAGCAGGAGCAGCTGCCGCAGCCGCTGGATCCGCTTGTTGCAGCGGTCTCGCCCAGCAGGGAAGCCTCAGAAACTTCCATAACCTCGATGTCTTCCATGTTCTTGAAATTGTCTTTCATTTCCTTAACCTCCTCTTATTGTTAGTTCACGCTGGAACCGTTGATACCGCAGCTGATGCAGCTGGTAGAACCGCAGCAGGAGCAGCTGGAGCTGGAGCTGGAGCCGCTCGTCGCAGCAGTCTCGCCCAGCAGGGATGCCTCGGAAACTTCCATAACCTCGATGTCTTCCATGTTCTTGATAGCCTCTTTCATTTGTTTGTCCTCCCTTTCGTTTTTGTTTGATTTCGGTCTTGAACAGCCGATCTGGTGTCATTGTAACGACAAAAAAAGGATTGTGGCGATCATTGCCACAATCCAATGTTTTATTGCCATCATCCAAGATAAAGGAGTATTTTTGTCCTGAAATTCTGATCCTCCGCATTCATTTCCAGCGTTCCGTGATACTTTTCAACCACCCGCTTCACATTTTCCAGACCAATACCATGGTTGTTTTCGTCTGTTTTCTGTGTCAGGAGTCTGCTTCCCCGCCACTTCAGCTTTCCTTCATATGGATTTTCAGTCCGGATAAACAGCTGGTTTTTAACCAGCTTGATGGACAGCTGTATTCTTCTCTTTTCCTTTTCCAGTTTTCCGCATGCTTCAATTGCGTTGTCCAGCAGGTTCCCCAGGATAACCGTAATGTCAAAATCGTCAATTTTCAGCTGTTCCGGAATGCTGGTTTCCACCTCAATCGGTATCTCTTTTGCGCTGCTGATTTTGTAATGCAGCATACTGTCCACGGCCGGCTGCCCGGTATAGACCTGCGGAACCGCCGCCTGGGTTTCCTCCTGCAGACGGCCTAGGTATTCATCCAGTTCCTGATAGCGTTGCTGATCAGAATAGGAACGCAGGATCAGGATATGATTCTTGATATCGTGATAGATTCCCCGGATCTTCTTCCGGCTGTCCAGCAGGATTTCCATTTCCCGCTCATAACTTTCCTTCTGTTCAGCCAGCAGAAGGTTTTTCACCCGCTCCTCTTCAGATACAATAAGCCGGTCATAGATGTAAATCACCACATAGTCGATCACCGCCAGCATCAACACGGCATCTACCAGCATTTCTCCATGAAAACTGAAGACAGACATGGCAATCAAGCCAATCAGCATAATCTGCATGAGGATGACGCCTGCCCAGCAGATCCAGTCACCTTCTGTGCTTCTGGCGACCCCTTTAAACCGCTTCAGAATCTGAACAATCAGTGACAGTATCACACACTGGATAATCATTCCCATCTGCGTAAAGCTGTCTTGCTGACGTTCCCAAAGGTTGCTCGGTACAAAGCCGCTGACCCAGACTGCTGCCAGTTCTGCCAGTATCATTGCCACATACGTCACCAGCACCATCATAATATTGCGTTTCAGTGTTTTCTCATATAACCGGTTCAGCAAAATCATACCCGCTATATTCAACAGCATATTCAGCATCGGAATACCGAACAGAAGGAACGCTGCGGATGTCACAGCATAAAAAGCGATATAAGCTGTTACTTCTCTCAGGAATGAAACTCGTTCCATAGCATTATGGCGAAAAACTCTGGCAATACACAAGGTGTTTAGCGCGCCGGTAATCAGGTATATCAACGTACTGCTCATTGTTCCATCCCCATCTCGCTGCTCAGTCTACGCACTTCTTTCCGCTTTGCCTGGCTGATCTCCAGTTCTTCGCCGTTATCCAGCACCAGCTTGTCATAATGGAATTCGGCCACCCGGTCATAATTCACCAGGATGCTCTTATGGCAGTAGAAGAATCTCTTATCCTTTAATTCCTCATAAATATCTTTCAGGGAAGCATAAAATTCATCTGTCTTCTGACGTGTCACAACAATTGTTTTTTTCAGCTGGCTTTCAAAATACAGAATGTCTTCCATTTTACAGCGTGCCGTCTGCCCTTTCTTATGGTAGACAAACATTTCCCCGCTCCGGTTCAGCGTATTCATCAGCTTATTCATGACTTCCTCAAGCTCTTCATACTTCACCGGCTTGATCAGGAAATCAAAGGTATCCACCTTGAAAAGATCCATAGCGTACCCGCGCTGGCTGGAAACATAAATAATCTTCAGGCCGTAGTTCTGCAGCTGTTCCCGGACCCGCGTGCCAACTTCCACACCGTTGATATTGGGCATTTCAATATCAAGAAACAGCACATCCCACTGTTCTTCCTTCAGTTTCTGAAGCGCTTCCTCTCCATGATTTACCACATGGATGTCAAATTCATCCCGATGATTGATTTCATACTGCTCCAGTTTTTTCTCAAGGTCCTCACTGAACAGTTCATCATCATCACAGATCAGGATTTTCATCATGGTCCAGCCGCCTCCTCCGTTTTTTGTTTGCCAGGCCCACCGCAAGATTTACCGCCATAAGGAACAGGCAAACGCTCACGCAGCGCGTTCCCGGCTCCCACCCCAGCAAAGCTGAAATCAGATAAATACCAAATTCGGCCAGCACGATCCGCCGAGCCATCCGGCCATATACCTGTTCTTCCTTTTCGTCCAGTTCTTTGTTAGCCGTATCCACCGGCGCAAAACGCATGATAAACAATCCGCCCGCCAGGGTCAGTCCATGCGTCAACACTGACGGCAGCGTTATATATTTAATGCAAAGAAAGCAGATCAGGATAAATATGGCCGATATCATCCCGCATCGTGCGGGCGTCGTTGCATGGTATCCTCCGGCAAAAATGCGCAGAACATAACACAGCACCAGAAAAAAAACAGCCTGCCCCGGAATGCCCATCAGCCAGCCGGCAATCACAGCCAGCCCCATTCCGCCAATCAGCAGCAATCCCTGTTTCAGGCCATATTCTGCTATTTCTTTATCTTCTTCCGACAAATCAGCAAAAAGGCTGGTTTTCACACAATCCCCTCCGTTCTGTGAAATTGTGTTCCCCTCCGTCCCGCCGGATTCCGGGAATCAAATATTATATATAATATAATTCTATGGCCGTTTTCCTCTGTGTCAATATTTGCCAGTGTTTTTTTTGCGAATTGTTTTTCTTTTGATCGTATGTTTTTTCAAATAATGAAAATTTTGCTGTGGAAAAAGCCGGTATATTCACCGATTGACGGTCTGGCTGTTTTTCGTTAGAATAATGCGGTTTCCGTCCGGAACGGAAGCTGAAAGGATTGAAGGAAATGAAAAAGTTCTTCGGTTTCCTGAAAAAGGAACTGATGCTGACATTGTCTCTCCTGGCTGCCGGAATCGCGCTGATCATCACGCCGCCCTCCGCGCAGCTGCTCCGGGATATCGACTGGCACACCCTCGGCACACTCCTGATGATGCTGTGCGTCCTGGAGGGCTTCAAGCAGGAGAATGTCCTGCGTCCCCTGGTGGGACTGGCTTCCAGTCTGAAGCGAATGACCTCCCTCTCCCTGTTCCTGATCTTCGGCGTCTTTTTCTGCTCCATGTTCGTCACCAATGACGTATCGTTGATCATTTTCGTCCCGCTGACCATCATGCTCTTCCGGGACGGCGGAAAGGAAAAATACATCCTGCCGGTCATCTCCATGGAAAACATCGCGGCTATCCGCGGTTCTCTCCTGATGCCCTTCGGCAGTCCCCAGAATCTTTTCCTTTACGGAAAAGCCGGCGTATCCGCGGGTCATTTCATGCTGCATATGCTTCCGCTCTGCGTCATGTCCGCCCTGCTGCTCATCGGATTCGTTTTCTTCCTTTACCGGAAGAATCCAAAAGAAGAAATTTCCGCCAGTGCCGACCGGATGGTCTGGACCCCTGACGGAAAAGTAAGGCGTATCGGTTATGTATGCCTGTTTGTCCTGATTCTCACTGTGATTGTTACCCGGACTGAGCTCTGGCCCTGGGCCGTTGCGGTTGTGCTGATCAGTATGCTGATCCTGGACCGGAAGATCCTGCTGAAGGTGGATTACGTGCTGCTGATTACCTTCCTGTGCTTCTTTGTTTTCTCTTCGTCCATTGCGGCCAATCAGGAAATTGCCGGAGTGTTGAAGAAAGCGGTGGCCGGCTATGAATACTGGTGGGCCATCGGCGTCAGCCAGATCATTTCCAACGTCCCCGCCAGCATCGTGCTCTATCCCTTTACGGAAAACTTTGCCGGCCTGATCTACGGTGCGGATACCGCCGGTCTTTGTTCCCTGATCGGATCCCTTGCCTCTGTGATCAATTACCGGATCTATGTCCGGGAATACCCGGGAAAGGGCGGCCGGTTCATCAAAGTCTTCACCCTGGTCAGCTGGGCGTTCTTCCTGATCGTGGTGATCCCCGGCTTCCTGCTTTCCCGCTGGAACTTCTTCTGATCATTCCCTCGCCGGGGCGCAGGCGGTATGTTCCGCCTCCAGTGCCTCGTTGGCGGCTGTCCTGACTATAATCTTCTTCACCAGCGCGTCCAGCATGGATCCTTCCGTGTAATCCGCCGGCGTATAGTATCTGATCCGGTCCTCCCGGATCATTTTTTTGACCTTTTCCATATTGCCCGTCGCGGGATCATAGACGCCTATGGCATGCCCGCCGTAGGAATTCACCAGCTTCATACAGGGAATATCTGTATCGCTGTCCCCGATATATACCATATTGCGGAAGGGAATCCGGATCCTGTCCTGCGGATAGTAATCATTCACCGCGGGATCATTGACGTCCAGGGTTCCTTTTTCAATCCGGAACAGGAACTGGGTTTTGTTTGTATAGTTGACCGCCTGTGCCGGCCAGATAGCCACGCCCCGTTCATTGTAGCAGAAGGAACTGGCATAGATTCTTTCAAAGGCTCCCTGTTTCGCCATTTCCGTTCCTTCAATCATTTCCTTCAGTCCGGAGGAAATGATATAGTGTTCCACCAGAACCCCTTGCTGACGGCCGTATTCCCGGATGCGTTCAAACCAGCCCTCCACTCCGGGAAATACTTTCACCCTTGATCCGTATTCCATCAGTGCTTTCCGGTTCAGGATCAGGTTTCCCTCCGCCTCCTTCACCATCTTGTACATATAGGCCAGGTTGGAATCCATTTCCTGTTCATGAGCCAGCTTGTTGGTCTCTTCCCAGAACTGTTCCACGTCATATCCGACGGACTGGATGTACCCCTGCGCCTGCATATCGTCCGGCGTCAGGGTTTTGTCAAAATCATAGCAGATTGCCAGTACCGGCAGCTTTTCTTTTTCTTTTCTTTCATACCTCATCGCATTCACCTGCCTGATTCTTTCATCTCATTCTTCGGCCCATTCAGCCGAACACCATTTCGCCGAAGCATTCCGGTCTGTGGTAATCCGGCATGGCCGAGGCCACCGGATTCCAGGCCAGGTAATGCGGATGAACGGTCTTGTCCCCGCATTTGTAGACATTGGCTTTGAGAATGCCGGAAAACCGGAAGTCCGGATAATATTCCCGGAGAAAAGTTCCCGGGATCAGGTATTCCGCCTGCCAGCCTTCTCCGGTTCGCTCTGTCCGGATCCGGAAGAGCTTCTTCGGATCTTCCGGAAGGATCTGCTTCCTGCTGTACCTGTCCGGTCCGAATCCGATATGAAGGCAGCCGTTCGGATTGATTTCAAAGTTCAGATAGTCTTCTTTTCCCTCCGGCATAAAGAAAAACTCCAGGCAGCTGTCTTCATGCACCGGAGACGGCGGGGTTATATACTCTGCGCGGATCTGCTCTTCTTTCGCCCACAGGGTTACCAGCAGGTTTTCCCCGTCATGCCGGATCCGCCCGCCTGCCCGGATTCCGCAGTCCGGCTCCCACAGGATTTGGTTCAGTTCCAGATCCGGAGCATTTTCCTGATCTGCCCGGGCAATCATATACCGGTTTCCCACTTTCTTTTCTTCCTCCGGTTTCTCTTCAGTATCCCCTGGTTCTGTCAATCAGGCGTTTCGGCTTCTGTCCCGCGCAGTAGGCGTCCAGGTCTTCCAGGAACATTTCCACAATCCGGTTCACCGTGTGCGCCAGCGTCATATTGCCGGCCGTGTGCGGGGTAATCAGCAGGTTCGGCAGTTCCCAGACTGGATCGTCCTTCTCCAGCGGTTCCTTTTCAAACACATCCAGCCCGGCCTGCAGTCGTCCGCTCTTCAGTTCCCTGATCAGGGCTTCCTGATCAATGACGCTGCCGCGGCCCACATTGATAATCACCGCGCCGTCCGGCAGCAATGACAGCTGCCGTTCTCCGACCATATGGAATGACTCTTTCGTACCCGGCAAAGAGATGATCAGCACGTCCGTTTCCGGAAGGATCTGCTCCCACGCGTCCTGCGTCAGGATCCTGTCAAAGCAGTTGTCCGGATTCTGTCCGCTCCGGTTCACCCCGTTTATGCAGGCCGGCAGGAAGGCCTTCAGCCGCCTGGCTGTTTCCAGGCCGATATCGCCCGTCCCCAGCAGGGTGATCCGGCTGTCTTTGATGGACCGGATCAGCAGATCCCGTTTCCACTCATGTTTTGCTACAATCCGCCGGTACTCTGGCTGGCGGCGCAGAATATCCAGCAGCATCATAATGACATGTTCTGAGATGGTCACTCCATACGCGCCGGAGGAATTGGACAGCATCGCCTCCGGATTCGCGAAGGCACCCGGTTTCAGGAACTGATCCACTCCTGCGAACGGCGTGCATATCCATTTCAGCGCGGAGGATGTCCGGGCAATCTCCGGAAGATGTCCGAATACCACCTCGCATTCCGTCAGAAAAGCCCTTTCCTCTTCCGGATTATCCACAATCCGGACTTCAAATCCGTGCTTCTCCGCGGCCGCCCGCATCTTTTCCTTATGTCTTTTTCCCAGGAACGGCTCATATACCGCCAGTTTTCTGCTCATCTTTTTTCTCCGTTTATGTAAATATAGAACTTTATTACCTCAAATACGGTCCGAACAGGGGATCCAGCCTGTCCCGGTTATCCTGCAAGAACAGGTTCCCCCTCATTTTGTCCTGAAGCATCCGGAAATCTGCCCGCTGCTTTCCTGTCAGGCAGACGTCGCAGTAATCCAGAATCATTTCCATGTCTGTATGCAATATAGCGTGTCCGTCCAGGTGAATGATCATGTTGTTCTGTTCTCCGCAGCCCAGCAGATCCCATACCGGCTGCGACGCAGCATAGGCCAGGCACTGTCCCTCTGTGTTATTCCATCCCTCGGAAACAATGCCTGTCACCAGAATCAGGTGGCGTTCCCTGCCTGCCGCCAGTGCGCACAGCATATGCTGATCCACCGGAAGCGCTTCCGCTGATGCCAGTCTGGTAAAGTTTCCGCAGAACCAGTAGCCTTCCCCGCCCTGCAGGTTGGAAAAAGGTTCGTTCACCGATTCATTCGTCCACTGTGCCGGTCCGCCAAGGCTCGTGAGATCATAGGTTTTTCCGTGATTATCCGTCCGGAAAATGGCGGTGCCTCCCGCGCCTGAACAGGACGGAACCGTCACCCGGATCCGTTCATCGTACGCGCCGGCCACAGCCGTACTCTTCCCGTACCGGGAAACGCCGCCCACGAGTGAAAGCGCCGGATTGATGCCCAGCTTCTTCCCGGCGCCGGCTTCCAAAGCGTCAAGGATCTTACTCACACCCCATGCCCAGGCCAGGAGAACGCCCCGCTGTTCCGCGGGATTGTCCTTTCCGTAGGGATACAGGGTAAAGAAAGCGCCGCTCCGTGTCTCATTGTCCGCGGAAACCTGCCCGCAGTCGTACTGGAAGCAGGCATATCCCCGTTCCATGGCATATTTACAGTTATCCGAGAATCCGGTCACCCATTCCTTCGTAAACCAGTTCTGATAATGCCACGGCCAGTACTCAATATAGTACGGAAAGCCGCCTTCCGGCGTTTCCTTTGCCGGAAGGCCTGCCAGAACGGAAAAGGACGCGCTGCGTCCTTCCGCGGAAACCGTAATCGTCATCAGCGTTCCGCCCGTTTCCGGGTCTTCCCGCAGATTCCAGGTCAGGGTTTCCTGCTCTTTTTCCGGCATGCACCCGTATACGTATTCCGAATACAGCCGGATCAGCTCTTTCCTTCTGCGTTTCCAGTCTTCGGGTGTGGTGACGCTGTCTCCGTTTTCGAAGAGCAGAAGCTCCGGTAGCTTTCCGGCTTCCGGCCTTTGTATCCCGTCTGTCATTTCCGCCGTCTCCCGCTTCCTGTTCATTTTCTCAGGAACAGCACATAATCACTGTTTTTCGGATACACCTGCGGTATTTGCTTATGTCTGGTATGTTTGTATACATATTGATACAGTTCATCCAGCGTCAGCTTCCCGTCGCCGTTTCCGTTTTCAACATCAGCAGGCATTGGCCCGCTCGTTCCCACGCCCTTCGTCAGCCAGTACGGGAACACATTGTATGTGTGTTCTCCCATCATATAGGATGTCTGCAGATAGGCGGAAGCCGTCAGTACCACAAACTTCTCCGTCAGGAACAGGTTCCCGCCCGGCGCCTGTCCGGCCGTATCCGCTCCCGCAAAGCTCAGCGGATCATCCGTAAGGTTTGTCTGATAAACCGTCAGTCCCGGATCTGCCGCAGCAAAAGCGCTGATGATCATTTCGCTGATGTCAGGCGCGTCAATTTCTTCCGCAATGGCTGTTTCATCGTCAGGTGACGCGGCGCTCAGGTTTTCGTCAGGCCACTCCCGGACTGCCGCGCCCGGTCCGCAGGATTCAAGAATCACAATCACTTTGCCCTTGGCCGCAGCCAGCGTTCTGGCCAGTTCCGGCAGTTCCAGCCAGGTTTCCTTATTCTTGCACCACAGACGGCCGGCATATTTCTGGCTCGTGGATTTATAATCCCCGTGGGATGCGAAGAAGAACATGGATACGTCTCCGTCCCGGGACGGCGCTACCAGCAGCTGGTTGATCTTGGCGTAGACATCCTTCGCCACCAGGTCATCATAGGAATAAATCTTATACAGTTCCCCGTCCTGTCCGGTCACGGAGTTCAGGACGTTCTTCATCAGTTTCACGTCGCCCCTGTTCCGGCGGATCACTCCCCCGGCGAACGTGGATTCAGAGAACAGTACCGCCCGGTAATTGGCTTTCACTGTCACCTTGGCTTCCGTGAGGATTTTTCCGTCCGGCAGGTATACCTTCAGCATGGCTTTGCCCGGATAGCATCCGGTCAGTTCGCCGTCCTGGCTGACAGTAAAGATCTTTGTATCGCTGCTCAGCCATTTCAGGGCGGTGCCCGCTTTTACCAGTTCCGGACTGGTTCGGATCTGCACCTTCGCTCCGTTGTTCACGACAATCCCCTGGTCTCCCGGCACCAGGATGTAATTGTATTCCGGTTCAGCTCCGGATTCGGAATCATAAACCGCAACGATACCCGCAAACTCCCGGGAATTTGCAAAGCCTTCGTTCACCTGTTCCCGGGTCATTTCCTCCTTCAGTTTGTCCTTCCAGAATTCAAGACCCGCGGATTCCGCTTCCCTGCCCAGGTACAGCCGGTACAGAACTTTGATGAACGCTTCGTCATTCAGGTTTTTGTTGTTCATTTCATCGGAGAATACAAAGCCGGCGGCAACCTCTGAAAAACCCTTGGTTTTTCCTGTCAGCTCGTTGCACCAGAACTGCAGGCCGTTGGCGTCCGGTTCCCGGTTCAGCGCCTCCCGGTAGCACCTGGTCACAAACGCCGTGATTCTCTCGCTGTATGCCACAGGCGTTCCCGCCGCTCCGTCCGGAAGCGAACCCGCCTCAATGCCATAGCTTTCACAGATGCCTTTGAATTCCGCGGAAGTGCAGAACCCGTTCAGCAGCTTATTCAGGGAGGCGCCGCTGGCAATCAGGTTACTCCAGCTTTTTCTTCCTGATTCGTCCGACGCGCGGTTCAGCATCGTCCTGTACAGGATCTCAATCATTTCCTCTGCGGGCTTATGCATCTGGATAAACTCCCGGCTGCCGAAAAAGCCCAGGATAATTTCCGCGGCCGTTGCGCTTTTGTTCTTCAGCCTGCCGGTCCAGTCAGCCAGCCCGCCCTGATCCGGTTCTCTTCCGAGAATCAGCCAGTAGCAGCGGGTCACAAAGGCTTTTACCTTGTCATCTTCTTCCGCGGCCCCGGATAAGGTCTCCGGTTTCGCAGTTCCTGTGCTGGAAAGAGTCTCTGCAGTTTCAGGCGCTTCCTGCGGTTTCTGTTCCACATCCGTCAGTTCTGCAGTGGGTACTTCCTCTGTTATTGTTTCCCGCTCTGCTGCCGGAGCTTCCGTTTCCCGTTCTGCAGTTTCCTGTACCGGCGTCGCCGTACCGGTCTCTTCCGGCTTTTCAGTTTCTGAAACCGTTTCTGTTTCAGCCTGTTCCGTTTCTCTGTCTTCCGGTTCCGCGGCAGGTGCTTCCTGCTCAGTTTCTCCGACAGGTTCCTCTTCCGCCGGGTTTTCCGCAAAAGCGTCGCCGGCCGTTTCCTCCGCCGCCGGTTCCGCATCCTCCTGCTGTTTTTCCTCCGGCAGTTGTATAACCGTTACAACGTCATACAGTCCAGGTTCCGGAAGGGCAAAGGAAATCGTGTTCCGTTCAGTCTGTATAATCACCGGAATGCTCCGGGCTTTCTCCTTCAGGCTCAGGGCTGTTTCGTCATACCTCAGCACGTACACGCTGACCCGGCTGCCCGGATACTCCTCCTGCAGTCCGGTCAGTCCAAGCTTTTCCATCCTGACTTTGCCGGGTCCGCCCATTTCCCCAAAGGAAAAGCGGTATACCGCGTGGCGGATAATCCTGCCTGCGTCCTGTTCAATGCCCAGCGCTTCCTCGGCAGCGGAAACAAAGTCCGCAGCCGATATCTTCGCGACAAAAGCGTCTCCGTCAGCCGTCCGGGCACCGTCCCTGACCGCAACCGTAATCCTGACGCCATCCACAGTTTCCGTCTGTTCAAACGGTTCCGCTTCACCGGCCAGATCCGTCGGCGTCGCCGGGACTGCCTCCGCCAGCGATGGCATGCAGAGCTGGCAGAAAACGAATACAATGCATAAAAGCATTGCTATGGTTTTCCTGGTTTTCTCCCGGTAACCGCTCATCTGTCTGTAACTCCCTTCCGCTCGTTCCGTTGTGCCCGCGGGTCTCTTTATTCCGGATAGGTCAGCCGCTTATGCGCGGTCAGTTCTTCACGGTATTTACGGATATAGTACTTGGCCATGTTCAGATTCTGCTCGGACCAGTTTCCGCACTCTTCCGGCCTGGCTCCGGGGATCTCTCCTTCAAAGCCGATGATGAAATCGCACATTTCCAGCACCAGCGGATAAACGTCCTCCGCGGTCTGTTCCCCGAAAACCACCAGGTAGAAGCCCGTCCTGCATCCCATGGGTCCGAAATAGATGATTTCATCCTTCCTCTGGCTGTTCCGGAAGAAGGTGGCGCCCAGATGCTCAATGGTATGTATGGCCGGAACGTCCATCACCGGTTCCCGGTTCGGTGCGGTCACCCGCAGGTCAAACGTAGACGCCGCGCACTGTTCCCGCCTGTCGGTCCGGGACAGATAAAGGCCCGGCAGCAGGTTCAGATGGTTTACCTGAAAACTGGCTATCTTCTGCATGTTGAATCTCCTGTCTCCGCAGCGTGCTTGTTCGCTGCTCTGTTCACTTATTTGTACGGAATAAGTATTTCTCCCTTGCCCCGTTATACTCCTGTTTTTGGGTATGTACTTCCGTCAGAATCGTTTCTCATCAATCCGGAAAGAACAGAAAAAGAGGAGAGCGCTTGTCTCTCCCCTTTCTGCTTATATCTGATTATTCAGCAGCATGCGGCAATACTGTCACGGCAGGCTTCTTGGGAGCCATCAGCTGCTTCACCTGGGCATTGAGCCAGTCTGCGGCTTCTTCCGGCAGATTCTTGGCCAGCACGGTAACAGCCTTCAGCAGGTTGGCGGTTGCTGTCAGTGAAAGCTGTCCGGTCACGGCGGCGTCTTCACCGCTCGCCAGCTTTTCAAGCGGCAGAACCGTGATGTTTTCTCCTTCAAATACGCTGATCAGTTTGTCTTCGCCCTTTCCGGCAGAACCTGTAATGGTCAGCAGGGCTTTCTCAGAGTCGTTGGCAAATACATCCACAGCAAAGTTCTTCCGGTCGCCTTCCGCGGCTTCCACCTTTGCGCTCGCCTTCACGTTGACGTCCTTGTCCTTGATGGCCAGGTTCATCACCAGGTTGCCGGCTTTATCGGCGTTGAGATCAATATCCATGTTCATACCCTTGCTGTCGGCAATCTTGCCCAGGAGGCTGGTGTTGTCCTCATTCGCGGTGAAGGAAAACTCAATGTCTTCCTTCCCTGCGTCAGCCGTCAGGAGGATCCTGGCTGTTCCGTCCGCAAGACCCTCGGCGAAATAGACCTTCTCTTCCTTGGCTTCTTCGGTCTCGGTTGCTGCGGTCTTCTTGGTCATTTCAATAACAACATAGTTATTGTCCTTGTCGTTCGAATAGATCGCCGCAGACAGTTCAGGCTGCTCTTCAGCGGGCTGGTTCTTGATTTTTTCAATTTCCTTGTCGATCTCTTCGATCGGATCGCCCTTCTGGCTGAACGCCTTGAGAACCGCCTTCATGGAGTCTTTTCCAAGCAGTTCCTTCGCGCTGTTCAGGATCAGTTCGGAAGCTTCCGCATAAGTGATGTTGACAGGGGTCTTCACAGTAAACGTCATGCCGTCCACTGTGAATTCACCGTTCTCCGGCTCGCCCACTTTTTCACTGAATGCCTTGCTCAGCTTCTCAGCAATTTCCGCTATGTCCTTTCCGAGCTGCTCCTTGTCGATGTTCTGCAGTTCGTTCAGTGAACCGGCGGAAGCCGTGGCGGACGCAGTCATCTGCTGCTGCATCTGCTGCTGCATCTGCTGAACCATCTCATTGGAAAGGAACAGCACCTGGTTGCCCAGCAGGGTGCTGGCAATGGTCGCGCCCTCTTCCGTTTTCTTCGCGCCGATGGAAAGCATAAGATCATCACCCGCGTACAGGGCAACTTCTCCGGCTTCCTTTTCAAAAGCGCCTTTCAGCGTAACCGTATTCAGGATCGCGTCCACGGCGTTCAAAGCCTTCTGCACGTCCTCGGGCAGTTCTGCCGGAGCCGCCCCGGTCTGCGCCATCAGCGCCGGAATATCCGCGCTGATCTTCGCGTCAAATGATACCGTACCCTCTTCAGCGGCTGCCAGGCCGATGCAGGAGAAGGCCATTACAAGGGCCATTACCATGGACAGAATGGATTTCTTCATTTCTTTTGCCTCCTTCATAATACAGGATAATGGATTATGGTTTCAGGTTTATTCCTGTGGTTTTACTCTTCCCCATGATACCGGTAAACTCTCATCAGCAGGGCGCCGTCATCATTGGAGGTGCCCACAACTTTGATCGGGAAATCATAACGGTTGGTAAAAATCAGGTTCAGTTCCGGGTTGCCCACAGCCGCGTCACAGTGAATCGGCAGGTAGGCGGCGCCGTTTCCGCCGTGGGGACGGCGGTGATTGATCTCGATGTCCGGCAGCTGGATCAGCGCGTTGTACAGTGTGCTGGAAACCTGGCAGGTTCCGCCGCCGTATCCCAGTTTGGATGTCCCGGCTGTCAGTACGCCGGCCTGCTTGTATCCCTTGCCCGGACGATAGGGGCCCATGGTTTTGTTTGCGTCCAGGCGTTCTCCGGGCTGCAGCACCTGGGAAATATACCCGCAGCCGGTTTTGATATTATGAATCCGGTTCAGGTTTGTTTCGTTCTGGGTCATTTTGTAATAGCTGGTATAGGCAGCAATGGGGCTGTCCGGGAACAGTTCCTCATCCGTAGGAGAAACGGGCACCAGGTCAGTCAGCTCGTTCGGATCAATATAACCGTATTCCCGCCAGTAATTCACCATCGCCCAGCCTTTGTAGAACTTCCATATGCTCAGCTCTGTGCCGGGCTTCAGGATCACCCAGTTGTTTCCGTCATCCCCGTCTCCCTTGGAAGGCGTCATGCTCTTCCGTACATGGCAGGTGGTGGCGGTTTTGGCAATATAGGTGTGCTTCTGAACATTGAAAGGCGGCGTGTTCACAGGGTCAACCGTTTCAATATCGCCTTTGGCGATCTGCTGCCGTCTGACATAGCCGATCACATTGTCCCGCCGGACGATAAACCAGATCAGGCCGACATACAGGATGTCCACCTTTTTGCCTCTGGCGTCCATCAGTCTCATCTTCGGGGTAATGTCTTCCTCGGATTTCCACTTTTCAGAGTAGATCACGCCGTTGTAGTCCGAGCGCATTTTGGCCTTATACAGGACGGGAGAATTCGCGTTGAAATCCTCCCGGGTCATCTCGTGATAAACCTCACCTTTCACCTCGGCTTCAACATAGTTTTCAGCCTGGTCTTCCTCTTCCTGCATTTCCCGGAGTTCTTCATCCGAGAACTGAATATCGTCATCCTCTTCAGCAACGGCAAAGGCCATTGTTCCGGTCAGCATTCCTAAGGCAAGTATAATGCACAAAATGCGCTTCATTAGCACATCCTCCTTCATCATATACGAAAAATATTATCCCCTTTTTTCGTATACATGTCAACCGCGCCGCATGAAGCGGAGGCAGTTGAGCTCTACTCTTTCAAACGATTTTCACCCCTCCTTTGTTCCCGTATGGTCTGCAGATCAGGATTTCGGCTTTTCCTCATCCTGGCCGTATTATATGCCCTGCCGAACCCGGAATAAACGTTCCGTTCGATAAAATGAACCCCTGTATTCCTCTCCATCCGGAGAAAAAACATGTATAAATCGCATTCGCCGACAGACGTATATTTCACATTGCGAAGCGATAATTCATTGATTTTGTAAGCTGTACACAGCTTACAAAATCTTGTGTTCCCCTTTCTTTTCAGGCACATTTTATGGTATAATAGTCTGTGATCATTCGGGCCTTTCGTATGAAAGCCCCAAAGGAGTGAACCCATGGCATCCCAAACCTATAATGCCGGTAATATCCAGGTGCTGGAAGGCCTGGAGGCTGTGCGTATGCGCCCCGGCATGTATATCGGTACAACCTCTTCCCGCGGTCTGCATCACCTTCTGTGGGAAATCGTGGACAATGCGATTGACGAAGCGTCCAACGGCTTCGCTTCTGAAGTCTCCGTCACGCTTCACAAGGACGGCTCCGCCAGCGTTTATGACAACGGTCGCGGCATGCCCGTGGATGAACATCCCACCATGCACAAGCCCGGTGTGGAGGTCATTTTCACCGTGCTGCATGCCGGCGGTAAGTTCAACAGTGAAAACTATGACTATTCCGGCGGTCTTCACGGCGTCGGCGCCAGCGTCGTTAACGCGCTGAGCAAGTGGCTCACCGTCGATGTGTTCCTCAACTGGACCCATTACCGCATGGCCTTCACCAGTCAGACGGATCCTGCCACCGGCAAAATCCATGCCGGCAAGCCTGAAGGTCCGCTGGAAGTGCTGGGCAACACCCGTAAAAAGGGCACCCTGGTTCGTTTTCTCCCGGATGATGAGATCTTTGAGGATGTCCGTTTCCAGACAGAAACGGTTGCCCGGCGTCTGCAGGAACTGGCTTACCTGAACCGCGGCATCCGCATCACCTTTACCGATGAGCGACTGGCTGACGCGGACAGCCGCACCCGTGTCTTCTGCTATGACGGCGGCATCTCCGATTACGTCCGTTACCTGAACGCCGGTAAAAACGCCCTGCAGGAAGATATCATCTATATTGAAGGCAAACGGGATACCGTCATCTGCCGCGCGGCCATCCAGTATACTGACGGCTACACCGAAAGCCTGTTCTCTTATGTCAACAACATCAATACGCCCGAAGGCGGCACCCACGAGACCGGTTTTAAGGCGGCCTTTACCAAGTGCTTCAATGATTATGCCCGCCGTGTCGGCCTGCTGAAGGAAAAGGATAACAACCTGGCGGGGGAAGATTTCCGCGAGGGGCTGACCTGCGTTCTGACCACCATGGTCAAAAATCCCCAGTTTGAGGGACAGACCAAAGGCCGCCTCGGCAACAGCGAAGTCCGCCCCGCCGTGGAAGCCATTGTAACCCAGCAGCTGCTGGACTGGCTGGATAACCTGAAAAATCAGGAAGTTGCCAACGCCATCGTTTCCAAGGCCATCCGCGCTGCTCAGGCGCGGGAAGCTGCCCGCAAAACCCGTGACAACATCCGCAAGGCCAGCCAGCTGGAAGCCGCTCCCCTGGTGGGTAAGCTTTCCAGCTGTACCGGACGGCACTGGGAGGATAACGAGCTTTTCATCGTGGAAGGTGATTCCGCAGGCGGCAGCGCCAAGCAGGGCCGCGACCGCCGGTTCCAGGCCATCCTTCCTCTTCGCGGCAAGCCGCTGAATGTTGAGAAAAAGCACCTGGACCAGGTGCTGGCCAATGAGGAATTCCGCAGCCTGATCACTGCTCTGGGAACGGGAATTGATGAAGGCTTTACCCTGGACAACCTCAAATACGGCAAAGTCATTATCCTCTCCGATGCGGACCAGGACGGCGCCCATATCCGGGCCATCCTGCTCACCTTCTTCTTCCGTTATATGAAGGATCTGATTACAGGCGGTCATGTCTATATCGGCATGCCTCCGCTTTACAAGGTTCAGAAGGGACAGAAGGTTATCTACGCGTATGATGACAAGGAGCTCGCCAAAGCCA
>JAEEGK010005785.1_pt1 | contig 29893 bp, 26 predicted proteins | sample 8958771 | NCBI WGS metagenome assembly JAEEGK01 (sample SAMN16246547, study PRJNA631951) | gut metagenome | biome: gut microbiome; feature: rumen; material: SC-attached | host: Bos | place: Iran: Karaj | collected 2018-10 | reverse complement strand
CCGGGTGCGCGACATCATTCATTTTAAAAAAGAGAAAGAACATGGAAAACATTTCCAAGATGGAGATGGCTAACGCCCTCTTCAATAAGCCCTATATCAAGACCGAAAAGAAGTTTTTCGGTTTCAAGACAAACGTCACCTACACTAGGACGAATTCGCCCGTTGTGGGAATATGCCTGGAGTTTAGCCCCACTGAAGGGCAAAAAGTCCAGGCGATTGTCGGGGCGCCTTCAAATGATTTGGAGGCGACAATTCAAAGAATTGGCCACCCTAAAACAAGCGACAATGGAAACTACCGGCTGAATCTTTGCTATTCGCAGGACCGCGAATTTGCGGCGCTGCAATTGCAGCAGTTTTCGGGATTCGAGTACCATAACGTAGGTGGAATCCGTTTTGTCGAAGGCGACGAGGCACATAAACTTCTCGCCGTTTTCGTGAAATAAACGGACGTATCGTCAAAAAGGCTCCCTCGGAAAAACGAGGGGCCTTGATGTTCAATTTTTCATTACTTTGCGGCTAAAGTCTCATTCATGCTGCCGCTGCGAAAGCCCTGCAGGTCTAGCGAGATGTAGGTAAATCCTATTTTCTTGAAGGCCGCGAGAATCTGGTCGCGATTTTTTAGTACAGTATCGAAATCTTCGGGCAACACCTCGATGCGTGCGAGGTTGCCGTGCAGGCGCACGCGGAACTGCTTGAAGCCCAGTTCAAAAAGCAGTTGCTCCGCATTTGATATCTTGGAAAGTTTTTCTCGGGAAATGGGTTCTCCGTAAGGGATGCGGCTTGCGAGGCAGGCGAAGGAAGGCTTGTCCCACGTGGGTAAATCCAGTTTGTGCGAAAGTTCGCGGATGTCTGCTTTAGTGAGTCCGCATTCCAGGAGGGGGCTCCTGATGCCTAGTTCCTGGAGGGCGCGCATTCCCGGGCGGTAATCGTGAATGTCGTCGGCATTGCTGCCTTCGCAGACGGTTGAAAATCCTGCGGCCTTTGCGCGTTCTGCAATTTTTGAAAACAGGTTGCACTTGCAGAAATAGCAACGTTCCCTGGAGTTTTCGACAAAGCCTTCTACCTGCATTTCGTCAACTTCTATCAGTTGCTGCGGGATTCCGTGCAACTTGCAGAACTCTCGGGAAAATGCGATTTCGCGCTCAGGGACCATTCCCGCCTGGACGGTGTAGGCGACCATGTTGTCGCCCAGCGTGTCGTGGGCGACTTTCAGCAGGAACGTGGAATCCACGCCGCCAGAGAATGCTACCGCGACGCGGCCCATTTGCCGTAGCTGACTTTTTAATTCATCAAGTTTCTTTTGCAACATTACTTCATGCTCAACTTCAAACTTTCCACATACTTGTCAATCCGCTGCAATTCTGCAGGGATGTCAAGTCCCTGCGGGCACTTGGGACTGCACTGATTGCAGCCTGTGCAGTGGTTTGCCTGCCTGAGTTTGGGAACGCTGCGGTCGTAGCCCACCAAGAACTCCTTACGCAATTTACGGTAATTCTCGTCGTTTATCAAACTTGCAACCCTTCCTTCGTTTACGCACTTGTTGTAATGCACAAAGATGCCCGGAATATCGATTCCGTATGGGCATGGCATACAGTACTTGCAGTCGTTGCAGTTTACCGTGGGGTATTGCGTCATCAAATCTGCGGTGTCGTAAAGGAATTGGAATTCTTCGTCGCTCAAGGGCTTGAGCGGTGAATATGTGCAAAGGTTGTCTTGCAAATGTTCCATGTAGGTCATGCCCGAAAGCACAGAAAGTACGCCGGGAAAACTGCCAGCAAATCTGAACGCCCAGCTTGCCACGCTTGATTCCGGGGAGCGCTGCTTGAGGCGTGCTACCACGTGGTCGTGTACATTTGAAAGCCTGCCGCCCAGGAGAGGTTCCATGATGACGGCTGGGATATTCCGCTTGTGCAGTTCGCCGTAGAGGTATTCCGCATTCACGTTTGCTATCCAGCCCTTGTTTTCTGCCGCATGGCGCCAATCCAGATAGTTTAACTGAATTTGTACAAAATCCCAATGAATTTCATCGTGAAGACTGAGAAGATAGTCGAACACTTCTACTTTGCCATGGAACGAAAATCCAAGATTGCGAATTCGCCCTGCATCACGTTCCTTTCGCAAAAAATCCAGAAGTCCGCAGTCGAAAAAACGCTGCTTCAAAAAGGGGATTCCCGTATCGCCGCCCACGTTATGCATCAAGTAATAATCGATGTAGTCCGTCTTCAATTTTTTCATGGAAGTCCGGTACATTTCGATGGAGGCGTCGTAAAGTTCCTTGCCACTCTTGCCGTCTAGGGCCAAACGATGGTTACTCATCTTGGTTGCGATATAGTAACTGTTGCGTGGATGACGGCTGAGTGCGATGCCCGTGGCATCCTCGGATTTTCCCTTCATGTACGGGGGAGCGGTGTCGAAATAGTTGACTCCATGTTCTATCGCATAGTCAACAAGGCGGTTTACCATCTCCTGGTCAATTTCGTCATTATCGTTTTTAGGCAGGCGCATCATGCCGTAGCCCAGCAGCGAAACCTTGTCGCCCTTTTCCGTGGTACGGTATGTCATTTTTCCAGTCGGTTCAAGGTTTGCACGTGGAGCGTATTTTGCTTCTTTTTCGTCAGCAAAGAAATTGCAGCCCTGCAAAGCGGAGCCCGCTATTCCGGCGCCCACGGCACCAAGTCCCGCCATCTTCAAAAATTCTCGACGATTGATTCCTTCGTTCTTGTCTGCCATAGTTTGCTCCCTAAATGTTCCTGTGTGCTTCGTGTCCTTCGACGTAGATGGCGCTTAGAGGCCGTGCAGGGCAAAGGTTTTCGCACGCTCCGCACCCGATGCAACGTTCTGTATTTACGACAGGGACTGCGTGTTTTGTCGGGTCGTTCGGATCCGGTGAAACCATTTGGATGGCGCCCGTGGGGCAGTGCCTTGCACAGTTGCCGCATTCCACGCCGTCTTTAGTGACAATGCACAGGTCGAATTGCCAAACGGCATGCCCCACCTGCGTGGAAGATTTTTCGGCAAGGGGAATCTTGTTGATGGCTCCGGTGGGGCATACGGACGAGCAGCGGTTGCATTCGGGGCGGCAGTAACCGCGTTCGTAACTCACGACGGGCTTCAAGTCTTTTCCGGGTCGGAGGACATCGTTGGGGCATGCAGAAATGCAAAGCCCGCAGCCGGTACAGTGGTCCTGCAAGTTTTTGACGCTTTTGGCACCTGGAGGAGCAATAGGACTGAAACGTTCCGGGATGACTTTGTCCTTGATGGGAGCAAGTCCGCCTTCGCCCTCGTCCACTTTGTCTTGCGCACGGACATGCGCGATGGTTCCTGCGGCAAGGACTGTTGCGATACCGAGGAATTTGCGACGGCTCGAATCGACACTCTCGGTGGAGAGCGTTTCCGTTTTGGTTGTTGATGCGCCGGTGCTTTCGCCAAAGCGGCACTTGTAGCTAATCGCCTTCTTGCTGCATTTGTCGATGCAATTCATGCAACTCACGCAACGGCTGTAGTCGAACGCGCCTTCCTTGGAATCAATGCAGGAACTCTTGCAGTTGCGTTCGCACATCCCGCAGTGAATGCACTTGGATTTGTCGATGACCGGGCGGAAAATGGCGAAGCGGGAGATGAACCCGAGGAACGTGCCGACGGGGCAAACCGTGTTGCAGTAGGCCCGCCCCTTGAAATACGCGAACACGCCGAGAATCACGAACGTCACGATAGCCACAATCAGTGCCACCAAGCCCTTGTTCCACACTTCCACACTATAGAACAAGTAGCTGTCCATGCGTTCCGCCATATAAGCAAGCCCATTGTTGGCCAGTTTATAAATTGGCGATAAGATGTACGTCGCAATTCGTCCGTATGCACTGTAGGGTGCAATCAGGATGGCTGCGGGGAAACTCGTGGCAAGCCCGACGATAAAAAGTCCGAGAATTGCATAGCGCGGGATGCGGCGTTCCTTCACGAACTTGAAACGCCCGTGCTTTGTCTTTTTACGCTTGCCGCCGAGCCAGGAGAATATGTCCTGGAAAACGCCCAGCGGGCAAATAACAGAACAGTAGATTCGCCCGAATAGGAGCGTAAGCACCACTACGAATAAAATAGCGGCCACGTTCAGTGCGAGCACGGCGGGCAGAAACTGCACCTTGGCGAGCACGCCGAAATATCCCTGGAGTGTTCCCGTAAAATCCAGGAACAGGAGCGTCACCAAGGCATAGCAAAGGATGGCGAGCGTTATGCGGATCTTTTTCAGCATATTTTTTTCTCGACTGCTTTTTGAATTTCACGCACCGGGACGCCCGCCTTTTCGGCAAGTGCCTTCAAGTCGTCAAATTCGGGTTTGTTTTTTTCGATATTGCCCAACACGGATTTCTTGATGCGGACTTTCCCGTATTCCGTTTCCACTTCAAAAATGCTTCGGCTCATGCAGTTGCGTTCTACGGGAATACGGCGATAGCCTACTGTAGATGTGTGCGTGAAAAGCGCAGTCTCGATAGCAGGCAAATGTTCTGCGTCGGCAATGGCCCGCAGAATAATTCCCGGACGATTCTTCTTCATAAAGCAAGGGATAAAATGAACGTCACGGGCCCCCGCTTCGAAAAGTTTGTCCATCGCATATCCCAGTTCTTCGGGAGTGGAATCGTCGATGTTCGCTTCCAAAATGAACACGCAACAATCGGCGGGACCGTTGCTCGCCCCCGCATCGTCTTCGATGATTTGCGCCCGCAAGAAGTTCGCACGCCCAAAATCGCGCTTGCCGAGACCTATGCCCGATTTTAATATTTTGTAGCCTGCGGGGAGTGTTTCTTGTGTCCGCAGAGCTGCGACGATGCCGGCTCCCGTGGGTGTAACCATTTCCCCCTTCGTTTCGGTGATGTGAAGCGCGATACCCGCAGTTTCTGCAATGTGCGCTACCGCCGGAACGGGAATCGGGAGCATTCCATGTTGCGTTTCCACAAAACCAGAACCTTCGTTGAGCCTTGTAACGATGCAGTTCTCTATACCAAGGTCATCTGCAAGGACGGCGACCGCCAAGATATCGACGATGGAATCGACGGCACCCACTTCGTGGAAATGGACTTCTTCTACGGGCACGCCGTGTGCCTTTGCCTCGGCTTCGGCGATGATGCGGAAAATCTTTTTCGCGATTTCAAGGACGCGGGGCGTGACTGTCCCTGCATTTGCTGCGCGGTCCAGAATCTCGTAAACTTCGGACAAGTGCCGATGTTCGTGATGATGCAAGGTCGCTGATAAGGTTGGTGAGCCTGTCGAACCAGTCGAAGCGCCGTGACAATGTTCACTGCGCTCGTGATGATGATGACCTTCATGACATTCTATCGTCTTTCGTCTATCGTCTTTCGTCTCACAATGCTCTACATACCCTTCTTCGTGAGAATGCACGTGGTCTGCGTCGTGGTCATGGACATGCACCGCAAAAGAAAGCCCCGCGATGCTGTAGCTGCTCGCGCGCTCCACATGAACGTGGACGCCATCTAGGCCGAGCCCCGCAATCGCCGCGTCCAATTTTTCACGTGATGCGCCAAGTCCAAGAAGTGCGGCAACCATCATATCGCCGCTGATACCGCAAGATCCATCAAGATAGAGATATTTCATAAATATAGTGACTAGTGATTAGTGGTTAGGGTCGATGGTCAAAAACTCGATTATTTAATTTGTAGCATGCGGAATGCGGCGATGGCCGCCCCGAAACCGTTATCGATATTTACCACCGTCACGCCCTCGGCGCAGGTGTTGAGCATGGTGAGCAGCGCGCTGATCCCGCCGAAGGATGCTCCGTACCCGACCGATGTGGGCACGGCAATCACGGGCGCTTTCACGAGTCCGGCAATCACGCCGGGGAGCGCTCCTTCCATTCCGGCAACGGCGATAACCACCGAAACCTTGCGGATGTCCTCCACCTTCGAAAGTAGGCGGTGCAGCCCCGCAATCCCCACGTCGTACTGGCGCACGACCTTCACGCCGTTAAATTCCAGCGTCTTGGCGGCTTCTTCGGCGATAGGCAGGTCCGCCGTTCCTGCGCAACAAACAGCCACCGGTCCGAGTTTTGCAACCGTTTGTGCCGCCTTGCCGCCGGAACGCCCGCGCTTCTGCCTGGCAGGCGTTTCATCTGCCAGTGAAATCGTCCGGGAAAGTTCGTCGTAGCAGATTTTCTCACCTGCATTTGCGATGAATTCCGCCTGTTCCTTGCTGCATTTGGTCCCTAATACGCGGCAGCCTTTGTCCCGAAACTTTCTAAGAATTTTCAGGAGCTGTTCCGAAGTCTTGCCTGCGCAATAAACGGCCTCGCTAGTGCCTGTACGCGATTCGCGGCTCACGTCCAGTTTGGCAAAACCGAGGTCTTCAAAGGAATCTTTTGAGACAAACTTTTTCATACTTCTAATATATCACTTAGAGTTGGCTCTAAGGCAAATAATTTTTTTTTAAATCAATAAGGTTTCCACTTGTCGGCGTCTTTTTCGGTGCCGACCTGGAATTTGGAAGATGGCGCAGCAAAATCGATTTCATCTGTTGCGGGGGCAGGGGCAGATTCCGGCGCGGTTGATGTTGAATCGTTCCGTACAAGGTTCGGGGCGTTTTCAGGATGGACCTCTTTTTGCGAGCGCCCCTTGTACGGCCTTGCCGCGAGCAGTCCTGCTTCAAAAAGCAGGTAGGTGGGCGTGCCGAGCATCAGCTGGCTCACGATATCGGGCGGAGTGAGGAGCGCCGCGAGCACGAGAATCGCGACCACCACGTAGGGGCGCTTGCTGCATACGGTCTCGTAACTCACGATGCCCGCACGGATAAGCGCGTAGGTCACCAGCGGAAACTGAAACATGCAACCGAAGGCAAGGGAAAGCCAAAGCGCGAGTGTCACTAGGTTCGATACGCCAAAGACGGGCTGCAACGATGTACCCGCGAAACTCATGCCGAACTGCACGATTAGCGGGAAACACACAATCAGGCAGAACGCGACACCCGCGATGAACAGGAGCGATGTCAGGCAAACGATGGAACGGATAAAGCGTTTCTCGTTATCGTATAGTGCGGGAAGCACGAACTGCCACATGTTCCAGGCGATAACAGGCGAACAGACAACAACGTCCAGGAGGGCCGCAATTTTCAGTTGCAACAGGAACACTTCCATGGGCGAAAAATAGTGGAGCGTGAGTCCGCCCTGCAATGCAATCTGTTCGCAAAAAAAGTCCAGCAGGTAGGGCGATACGATAAACAGCGGAACGATGCCAATGCCAAGTGCGATAAACGAACGGATTAGCGCCCGTCGGAGCGCTTCCAGGTGCGAAATCAGCGTAGCCTCTTGATCCTGCTTGCTGGTCATAGTGAGTGGTTAGTGGTTAGTGATTAATGATTAGTGATTAGGATTTATGAATTAAGAATTAAAATCTCATTTTTAATTTTTCATCTTTAATTTTTCATTTTATTATCCAGTTTCCTTAACCACCGTTTACTAGCCACTGTTTACTGCTCACTCTTTTCAGCGGCCTTCTCGGCCGTCTTCTGCAGGTCTTCGGCTTCTTCCTTCAGGGCTTCTTTGGCTTTCTTGTACTCGTTCTGGGCTTTGCCCAGGGAACGTGCAAGTTCAGGAATGCGCTTTGCCCCGAACAAGAGAAGCACCACGACCACAATCAGGATTATTTCTGGAATTCCAAGGGACATATTTTACCTGCCTTTTCTTAGAAATATAACATAAACCGCGACGGTGACGAGAATTTATCTACGGCACCATCGCGAACTAGGCTACAGTTCGATAATCCTGTATTTTCGGTTACCCATCTTCAGTTTTTCCATGGCGGGGAGCTGGTGCAGGCCCTCGCGGGACTCGATGCGTTCCTTGAGGTCGTGAAGTTCCTTGGGCGGAAGCTTATAGACCATGTCAACGCTGGCCTGGTCCACCGCCACGATGTCTGTGGAGGCGAGAATGCCGATGTCGCGGCACTTGGGTTCTGCTGCAGAAAGGCCCGCGCAGTCGCAATCTACAGACATGCGGCGCAGCACGTTGATAAAGCAGATGTGCCCCTTGAAAAAGTCGCAGGTGGCCTTTGCGGAATCGGCCATGGTTTCCATGAACAGGGCTCCACTGGTTTTCCAGCCTGCCGTGCCGCCCGCTTCCATCTTGGTGGGGCCGCCCTTCACGTATTCGTGAATCATCTTCTTGCCTAAGCGTCCGCCCGCGCACCCGATGGCGATGTTCTTCATGGAACCGCCGAAACCGCCCATGGTGTGACCCTTGAAGTGGGTCAGCACGATCATGGAATCGTAATTCTTGATATGTGCGCCCATGGACATTTCCTTGAAGATGAGGCCGTCCTTTACGGGGAGCATCACTTCGCCGTCTTCGTCCATGATATCCACGTCGCAGAAGGTCCAGCCGTTCACCTTGAGGGTTTCGCGGTGCTGTTCGGTAGTATATCGGTCACCTTCGTACCAGGTGTTGGTCTCCACGATTTTGGAATTGGGCACTTGTGCCTGGAATTCCTTGACCCATTCGCGAGGCAGAATATTGGGGCCGTTCTTTTCGCCGGTGTGGAGCTTGATGGCTACACGTCCGGTAATGCCCTCGTTGATTTTTTTGTACAACTTGATGAGGCCTGCTGCACTCAGGTCCTTGGTGAAATAGACGTTGGAAACGTCCTTTCCGGGTTCCTTCTGTTCCATGGATTTCCCTTTCGCGAAAGCGGGTGTGAATACGGCGGAAGCCAGTGCCGCTGCGCCTGCGGTTTTTAAAAAGTCTCTTCTATCCATATTTGTAGTGGTTAGTGGTTGGAGGTTAGTGATTAGGCCGTGGTTCGGACCGAAGGTCAGTGATTTGAGTGAACCTCGGCCTTGGCGAGGGATTGGGCCTTGTACTTGCGAGCTATAATCATCACCGCCCACACAGACGTGATAAATGCCGACATGGCAACACCTACCGTGGACATTTCCCGCACCATCTCGGAAACACCTTCGGGGCTTGTGGCTGCGGTAAAGAAGGGATAACTCCACATGAGTTCTCCGTTCATGGCGTGGTCGATAATCAGGACGCCCGTCACAAGCCAGAGCATGCGGGCAAGCAGACGCAAACTTTTATAGAAGGGCTGCGGAGCACCAGAAACAGCGGCTTTAAGGTTCCTGGATTCACTTTTGGACTTGTCAGTCTGCTGCAACACGAGGGTTGCTATGGTGGTGACGACAGCTTCGGCCATGGGCACGACAAAACAGCACATAAAATCTCCTTTTGAATAAGTTTCTATAAGAAATATAATACTTAGAGTTGGCTCTAGGTATAGAACTTTCTTGAAAAAAAAATGAAAATTTTTATTTAGAGTTAACTCTAACTCTATCATTTGGGCGGAAATAATTATATTTTGTAAACATGAGTTACTCCATAGGTGATGTCGTCAAGAAAACAGGGCTTTCGGCCCATACCCTGCGCTACTATGAAAAAGAGGGCCTGCTTCCCTTTGTCAAGAAGAACGCCTCGGGAATGCGTGCCTACAGCGACGAAGATCTTCGCTGGCTTACCATGATTGAATGCCTCAAGGATTCGGGATTACAAATCAAGGAAATCCGCCAGTACATCGAGTGGTTCAACGAGGGCGATTCTACGCTTTCCCAAAGGCTGTCCCTTTTTGAAAACCGCCGCAAGATTCTTGAAAAGGAAATGGCCCGCCTTACGGTGGTCATGAACAAGATTCGCTACAAGGTTCTCCTGTACCGCGAAGCGGTCAAGGTGGGAAATCTAGATGCAGCCACCAACGAAAAGCGGTTCAAGCAATTGAAGAAAAAGTTATTCGAATCTCCGGACGATTTTGACAAATAGCTGTTATAAGAAAACTTTTCAAATCAACAGCTTATTTGAAATCGATTCCTTCAAACACGATTTTGTCAACATCCAGATAAGTTCCGCTTCTCATAAAAATGCTGAACAAACCGATTTCGTGAGAAATCTCTTTCCATTCCACTTGATAGGAGCTTTCTTCGAGAACTTCCCTACCGGGATGCAAAATGATTTCATTCCAATTTTCGGTCGCTTTGACCGTCCATAACGATTTTTTGAAGGAGTTCTCTCCAACTTCGCGGTAATGCTCCAAAGCGATGTTCAATTCACAGTTGCCTCGCACCGTAAGGCGAATCGCCGTGAGATTGCTCAAGTCGAAGAACCCTGTATCAAGTCCGAGATGCGTTCCGAGCAAAACGAAGCCCGAATCTATCGCAAACTTAAGAGCTAGATATTTTCCGTAATTTTTATCTTCTTTTAATGCGGATGTGAAACCTCCAGCACTATCGGGTACTGTGAAATTCGCTTTGCCAACGGCGTTAAAATACCAGCCGTAATTAGGATAAGTCTTAGCGAGGTTGTTCAAGTTATCACCATCGTCAAAGTCTTCGAAAACATATTCGACAGACTTTCCCGGAACCGGAACAAGCATGTCCGCAGATTCCTCTGGTTTGAGCGACACTTCTGCTATGGACGAGTCCCCAGCAACAATGGTAAAGAGCCCTGCCGGCACATGCGCAAACACGTACTCGCTACCGGAGCGTTTTGCAAAATAGGGAGTCGATTCCAGTTGGACATTTTCTGACAAGCTGCTATTTTCTTGGGCGGAAACACCAGTACGTACGATGAGCGATGCCGAGGGCAACAACGCAATTTCTTGAACCGAGGAGTCAGCAAAATTGACTGACGACCAGCTCATGAATGCGGAATCTTCGCCCGCAAGGGCTTCTACAAAGCAATCTCCGCCGGCACAGACTCCGAGACTATCGTTAAAAGAAACTCGTCCGCTTGTATCCGAAAGGGCGCTGTCAACAACTGAGAAGGCATCTTTCGAATAAACCTTCATTTGTGCGCGAGCGAAAGGCCTGTTCGAACCGTCAACGACCACGATTGCAATTCCGTTTGTTGTTTCACTTGTGGCTCCCGCAGTGGTGCTTTCTGAACATCCTAAAAACAGCGACAAGCACAGCAAGGCGCAAAACGAAATGCAAACCGATGTTTCCATACCATTTTTCATCATTCTTCCTTTTTCATCATCGGGAATAACTGAAAATTTAATTGATATACGCTGTCACAAATTTGCGAAGGCATCGCATTGACTACGTTTACGATGGCTTTTCGCGTTCTTGCGAGGATTTCGCGTATTTTTTCTATTTGTCGCGAATCAAGCGCCATCGTAAGCGTGCTGATATCGCGTTTTTCTTTGGGAGTATTCTGGATGGATTGGCCAGCCAGTTCCGCAATACTACTCTGATAATCGCTAATACTCGCACTCAACCAGTGTTCCTTCGTCTTAAGATGGGCTTCGGTCGGAACTACGCGACCGTCCTTGCGGGCATGTGCAAGCCCGAGTTGTAATAAAGCATCGACAGCGGTTTCCACTTGCGAGGCAGACAGCTTTGGAATGCAGCATTCTCCGAGGGCGGCGGCATCATGTGCGTCTCGGTAATCAAACACGTCAAGCGCCGAGCGGATCATCGGGTAATACCATTGTTGGAAATAGCGATAGCAAGCCTCATCTAGTTCGCGGCAGGCTGCCGGTCGCATTTTTTGTAGAGCTTCAAAATGGCTACGTACATCCTCGTCGTTTTTCGCCTTGCCGTAAGCAATCATTTCACGGAAATATTCCGCCTTGGCATCCTTGAAATGGAAAAATTTAACGAAAACATCTATGCATTTCGGAGAAATGTGGCGTTTTCCCTGCAATATTTTCAAAAGCAGGCTTGCATCCATGCCAACCGCCGCAGCAAACACTCGATAACTGAATGACGGATCCAGCGATTTTTCGAGTTCGTAGAACTCCTGCAGGAACTTGCGGTAGTCCGAATAGTCATAGATGTTGATTTTGTTTCTTGCAAACATAAAGCGTCTCGCCGGATATAAAATGACCCTATCTAAAAAATCGTTTTATTTTCTGGCGTCTCGTAAAAAAAATATACAATTCGTGGACATTTTTGTCCACACCATTCGGAAAAAATAATTGATAAATATACTTGAGGAATATAATTTCGTAAAAAAAGGAACCCCTATGATTAACAGTAAAAACATCTTTGCTTTGGTCCTTGCTCTTTCGAGTATGGTGTTTGCCACTAAGTACGAAGCTGAATCAGCAACTCTTTCCGGAGGAGCAAAAAATGTCAACGCATCCGGAGTTTCGGGAACGGGATACGTCGATACACAGGAAGGTTCCATTTCTTTCGGAAACGTCTCTGTACAAACAGCCGGTAAATACCAAGTGACCATCCACTACAAGGCGGGTGAATTCAAAGCGAACTACTTGAAAGTAAACGGCGCAACTGCAGGGACCATAGATTTTAACGCTACAACTTCGTGGGCAGATGTTTCTACCGTCGCAACACTCAAGGCTGGGTCGAATACAATTTCTATTGACAAGTATTGGGGATGGATTAGCGTTGACTATATTGATGTCGAGCCTTATCAGTCTTCGCCTTTCAAGATTTCTGCAATGCCGGTTACCCCGAACGCTACCGAAAGTGCCGTCAAACTCTACAGTTTTTTGCGAGAAAACTTTGGCAAAAAAACGATTAGCGGTATGATGACCGGCGACATGAGCGGTTACACCATGGGAGCCGACTTCAAGACGCACGACGACGTGAAATACACCTACACGCGCACAGGAAAGTACCCGGCTCTTGTCGGTTTAGATTTCTTGTTTGCAAGCGGTCCGAAAGCAAACGAAAGCTGGAACAAGGAATACACGGACAAGGCTATTTCAATCGCGAAAGGCCTCTGGAAAGCGGGCGGCATCCCAGCATTCACTTGGCACTGGAAAGATCCTCTGGACAAGAAAGACGCCTTCTATATTCAAAGCGCTGCGAATGGTGGCGAATACACCGATTTTGATTTTTCTACAGGTTTCAAGCCAGGCACTACCGAATGGAACACGGAAAGTGCGGCTTACAAAGGAATCGTCGCAGACATTGACCACATCGCTGATTATTTCCTTGAATTGCAGAAAGAAGGTGTAGCGGGAATCTTCCGTCCTTTGCATGAAGCGGGTGGAAAGTGGTTCTGGTGGAGCATCAATTCCGGTGAACAGTTTGCAGCCCTTTATCGACTCGTCTATGATCGCATGGTCAAAGTCAAGGGGGTAAAAAACATGATTTGGGTCTATAACCCTGAAGGAAGTACCGTAACCTCTTGGGATCCAGGCAGTGAATACTATGACGTCCTCTCCATCGACATCTACAACAGCGCAAACGACCATTCCAGCAACGCGAGCGCTTTCGATAAATTCAAGAACGCCTCGAAAAGCACGAAAATTCTCGCGCTCAGCGAAAACGGCCCCATTCCCGACGTAAAAAACATGCATGCTGACGAAGCCGTGTGGAGTTGGTGGATGCCGTGGTACAGCACTTGGAGCGGAACTTGGCCCGGCCAAACAAAAGATGGTGTATGGAAGAGCAACATGAATGACGACCGCATCATTACTCTCGAAGACATGCCTGGTTGGAACAAGTACACAGCGAATACCAACCCCGATACTTCGGTGACGAAACCCGACACTTCGATTACTAAACCTGACACAAGTACAATCAGTATCGTAACCTTGCCACGCACATTCGGAACCGCAACCACCATCGGAATTTTTGACATGAATGGCCATTACTTGGGCGTCACCACGCAAGGACTTCCGCAAGGGCGCTATGTTGTGCGTAAAAAGATTCAAGGCCACACCGTGAACATGGTGTATTTCAAGAAATAAGTTTACTGGGCGGCGCGACAAGAGAGAGTTCTTTGTTGGTTAGGAGTCCATTTTTTTTGGAGCGCCGCCCTTTCAATTTGAAGATCGCATGGAATACAACTCAATGAAATGCATGACTTTTGCAGCATCTGTCACAATCTGGGCAATTATCGGGCTTGGGCTTGCAAACGCCATAACCCCGAACAAGTTGGTTTCGGGCGGACTTCCTGCACATACTGGGACAAAGACAACAGATTATCTGACTGACGGATTCCTTACCAATTGGAAAAGCAGCAGCGAGAAAGTAATCGCTTTGAACGTGGGAGCAGGGCCCTCAAAGTTGTTCGTAACCTGGGAATCTTACGGTGATTGCGCATGGGCAACGAATTTTACCAGCGGATGCAGCCACAGTGGCGTTGCGTTGTCGAATTTCAAGGTATTGACTTCGGCAAATTCGACAAATGGCACCGATGGCGATTGGGAGGTTGCCGCCACCATCAAGAACAATCCTGTAATGGCTCGCGGTGTGACAATCGATTTTGCAGGCAAATCATGGTTCAAGTTCGTGAGTGACAAGGATGTCGGTCAAATCCTCGAAATAGAGGCGTTTGACATGAGCGAAGGAGGCACCGACACCTGGTTTTTTATGGGCACAAGCATTAGCCAAATGGGAATTAAGCAGCAAGACACGGATTCTACCACAGCTCAGTTGATACATGCAAGGTTCCCGGAATATACGCCCGCAATGTTGCGTGGAGGTATCGGTTGCATCAACAGCACAGAAGTCGTTGCTCATTTACCTGAATATCTTGAATACGCAGGAAATGTGAAGTATTGGGCAATTGAGATGGGAACAAACGATGCATGGGGCGGCGGCGATTGGAACTTGAGCACATTTGTAAAAAACATGCAGACAATCATCGATTCAGCAAAAGCTCACGATATCACACCCATTATCGCACGGATTATCGCCACGGATTCTGGCAAAGCGGGCTGGCAAGTCAACCCCGCATTTTTGAAAGCTATAGATAAATTAACAAAAGATAACAAACTCCCTGAAGGCCCGGATTTTTACAGTTATTTTTTGAAACACCGGGAGCTCATTGGCAGTGACGGCGTACATCCGAATGCAAATGGCGGAGGGCAAGCAATGCACCACTTGTGGGCACAAGCGCTTTCACCGCTATATGCCGCAAAAGACACAGTTTGCAAAGATTGCAAGGCAATTAACGACAGTACAACCACAATAAAAAAATACCACAAAGTAAATTTTACAGCACCTGTAGTCTATACGCAAGGGAAAAACCTTTTTGTTGAAAAAATCTCTTCAAGTTCCGCTACGGTAATTTTAATCTCTGCAACGGGACAGATTGTCGCACAAAAGACTTCTGTCGCAAATCGAGTTGTATTTGAAAATATATCTGCCGGCAAATACATAGCAGTCATCCATAGCAATGGTCTTCATGTCACCTACCCTGTCGTTGTGAAATCGATTAAATAAGATTCAGTCTATCCCCCTAAAATATCAGACAAAATAAGATTCACATTTAAAAATGTCGAATCTTATTTTGTTAGTAACACATCTAGATTTGTGGACAATGTTGTCCACGAAATAAAAATTACATGTGAAAGAAACTTCATTTCGAGAATATTTTTTTGGAGGGACAAAAAAAATAAAAAAGGAGCAGCTTATATGAAAAAAGTCCTATGGAATAGATTACCATTTAGTGTAATTCTGATGATTTCTGCTATGACTGCAAACGCATTCACCCTGACAGGAACAGTGAATAACGACAGCGGCAAGGCCATTCAGGGTGCAGACATTTCACTTATTCAAAAAAGGCTCAATACAAAAACCGACGCATCTGGCGCATTCACAATCCACCAAGACGAAGAATCGCAAGCGATGACAAGCAGGATTGATGTCGGATATATTTCCGTAAACAACGGAATCCTTTCTTTTTCACAGGGGGCAAGAACTCCTGTACAGGTGCAGATTTTTGACATGGTCGGAAACCGCTTGCTAAACGAAAAAATGTACGGCTCGGGAATGGTTGACATGAAAGCGACCGTAAAAGCGAAGGGCGTGTATGTCGCCCGCGTCCACGTTGGTTCGGCACAGCAAAATTTCAAGTTCACAGCCGACGGAAGCTTTAATACAACATTTGGCGAGCAATCTAGCGCCAAGGCTCTTCTAAAAGCAGGGGACTCGGATAACCTACGCGTCGTTGCTGACGGATTCGACACTCTCAATGTAAAACTCGACAATCTCGACACGAATCTTGCGCTTACACTCAAGAAAACGGTTCCACCGCAACCGCAGTATGAATATGGATGGGGCCTAAAGAACGATCCGGTGCCGACTCGTGGCTGCGGCAAAGACACTAAACTCGATTACAAGTACCGTGGCAATAAGCCCTACATTGATTTCAGATGGAGTAAAGGCATGCGAACCGTGCGCATTGACATGCCGAAAAGTTATGACAAGAATAAACCGTACAAACTCATTTTCGGAATGCAGTGCATGGGCGGTTCTGCAAGCGCCGTGCAGGACGAAGGCTATCACGGCCTCAAGTGGATCGACAAGAACGAAACAGCAATCTTTGTCGCGCCCGAAGGCAATGGCAATCAGCTGCCCTGGGGACAAGATGATTACCTCCTGTTTGACGAACTCCTCGCATATCTCGAAGGCAACTTCTGCATTGATTCTAGCCGTGTATTCTCTATAGGATTCAGCTATGGAGCCATGTTCAGCAACGGTCTTTCGTGGAATCACCAAGACGTACTCCGTGCAGTAGCGGTTTATGAAACTGCAGAACGCAACATCTGGCTCCCGCAACGCAAAAAAATGGGCATCGGATGGATGGGCGTACTCGGCCTCGATGACGGCATGTGCACTCCCGAAATGGGGCGGAACGCGCGCGACATCATCTTGTCGCTCAACTCCGAAGGCGGCAAGGCGAAAAACGAACGCGCCGAAGAAGCCCCGCGCAACGCCCCGCACAAGTGCTACGACTACACGACTGTCGAGGAACGATTCCCTGTTCGCTGGTGCACGCAAAGTGGCGGTCACATTTGGGACCACAAGGACCCCGGCCAACAGCAATCCTGGGTTCCGCAGGCCACATGGGATTTTTTTAACAAATTCTAACGAGTAAAACAATTCAGAATCGGATGTCCAGTATGCAAAAATGTGCTTTTTCAGCCACAAACTAAGAAATAAGCAAAAAAAATCTGCTCCAAATGGTTTAATGAAAATCCATTTGGAGTAGAAATAAAAGCGTATTTTTCCAAAATTTGGTTCAGTCCTTTTGGGAGGAAACGCTATGAAAAAGAAATCTCTGCTTTCTTGGATTTTTCTGTTTGCCAAAAACAAGAAAAAATATTACATCGCAAGCATTTTCTTTGCGCTCTTGCGCGTCGCTTGCGGAATCGCTCCTTACATCATTATAGCAAACATCGTGCGCGAACTGCTTTCGGGCGTGCGCGACTGGGATGTATATCTTAAGGAATGCCTGATTATTGCGGCGTTCTGGTTCGGGAATGTCCTGTTCCACAGTATTTCGACGACGCTTTCGCACGTAGCGACGTTTAACGTTCTCGGCAACATCCGCAAGGACCTTTGCGACAAGCTTTCGCGAGTGCCGCTGGGTTCTGTTCTCGACATGCCCTCGGGTGCTCTCAAGAACATCTTGGTAGAACGCATCGACAGCATGGAAACGACGCTTGCGCACGTGGTTCCGGAATTTACCTCGAACTTGATTCTCCCCGCGCTCATGTTCGTCTATCTTTTCCATATCGATTGGCGCATGGGGCTTGCCTCGCTCGGCACGCTCCCGATCGGTATGGTCGCCATGGCCGTCATGTTTGCCGGAGCACAAAAGTGGTTCGACAATTCTATCCAGAAAACGAAGGCGTTGAACGACACCGCGGTTGAATACATTAACGGCATCGAAGTCATCAAGGCGTTCGGCAAGTCAAAGTCTTCTTACGACAAGTTTGTAGTAGCCGCAAAAGAAGGGAGCGACTGTTTTGTCGAATGGATGCGCCGCTGCATTTGGCCGCACGCCCTTGCCATCACGGTCGCTCCAGCCACGCTATTGACTGTACTGCCGTTTGGCGGTTACTTCTATTACAACGGTTCCATTACGGCCGTCGATTTTATCACCGTCATCATCGTTTCGGTGAGTATCATGATGCCGCTCCTTACCATCATGAGTTACAGTGACGACATCAGCAAGGCGGGCGTCATTTTCGGCGAAGTCGGCTCGGTGCTCGAAATGAAGGAACTTGCGCGCCCCGCGATCGACAAGCGCAAACCCGCCGACAATTCCATTACATTGAAAGATGTGCGATTCAGCTATCATAAGGGAATCGAAGGCGAAGAAAAGAAGGAAATTCTCCACGGTATCAACATGGTTCTCCCCGAAGGGAGTTTTACCGCATTCGTGGGCCCGAGCGGTTCGGGCAAATCGACGATTGCTCGCCTTATCGCCTCACTTTGGGACGTTGACAGCGGCGATATCGAAATCGGTGGCGTGAACATCAGGGATCTTTCGCTCGAAGAATACAACCGCCGCGTCGCCTACGTTTCGCAGGATAACTTCCTGTTCGACATGTCTGTCCGCGAAAACATTCGGCTTGGGCGGCCTTCGGCATCGGATGCCGAAGTCGAAGAGGTGGCGCGCCAAAGCGGCTGCTACGAATTTATCATGAGTCTCGAAAACGGGTTTGACACGATTGTCGGCGGCTCGGGCGCCCACCTCTCCGGTGGCGAGCGCCAGCGCATCGCCATCGCCCGCGCCATGATGAAAAACGCCCCCATCGTCATTCTGGACGAGGCAACCGCCTACACCGACCCCGAAAACGAAGCCATCATCCAGAAATCCGTGGCAAAGCTCGTGCAAGGCAAGACTCTCATCGTCATCGCGCACCGCCTTTCGACCGTCAAGGACGCCGACAAGCTCTACGTCATCAAGGACGGCAACATCGACAGCTGCGGCACGCACCAGGAACTGCTCGAAAAGGGCGGTCTGTACAAGTCCATGTGGCAGGCCCACATCAGTGCCAAGGATTCCGAGGAGGATGCATAAATGTTCGATACTCTCATCAAGTTCTTCAATTTCTGCAACGCAGAAAACCGCCACAAGTTCTACGGCTCTATCATCGTGGGAATCTTCAATTCCTTCTTCATGGCGCTCCGCATCGGAGCCATGGCTGTCATGTTGCAAGGCGTCATTCGCCATGTGCAGGGAATCGCACCGTTTACCATGGACACAGTCTGGCTTTCGCTTGGAATCATGGTGGCAAGCCTTATCGGCGCGACCGTCACCAAGCGCGTCATGAGCATGTGGCAGACCGAAGGCGGCTACCGTACTTGCGCCTCCAAGCGCATCGAAATCGCCGAACACCTGCGTTACCTGCCCATGGGCTACTTCAACAAGAATAGCCTCGGCTACATCACCTCCGTCACCACAAACACCATGGAACAGCTCGGCGACGTGGCCACACGCGTCGTCATGATGGTTACGCAGGGCATTCTCGACACCGTCCTCATCATCGTGATGATTGCCTTTTTCGATTGGCGAATTGCGATTGTCGCAACCATCGGCTTTGCGATTTTCCAGTTCATCAACACGCTCATGCGCATGAACGTCCGCGCCGTGTCGCACGAAAAAGTGGAATCCGACAGCAAGGTAGTCGAAAAGGTTCTTGAATACATCCAGGGAATCGCCGAAGTCAAGGCCTACAACATGACCGGCAAACGCTCCAAGGAACTGAACGAGATTATTGACAGGAACACCAGCGCCAATATCGGCATGGAACTCAAATGCGTCCCGCTTTCGAACTTGCAGACTTTTGTCGCCAAGCTCACGGGCGTTGCCATCATGATTTTCTCGATTCATTTCTACCTGAACGGCACCATGGAACTTGCCAACTGCGCCGTCATGCTAGTGTGCTCCTTTATGCTCTTTGCGGCCCTGGAGCTGGGCGGTAGCTACGCAGCGCTTCTCCGTGCCGTTGACATCTCGGTCAACCGCGCAAACGATATCTTGAACAAACCCACCATGGACATCGATGGCGAAGATATTGCCCCCGCCAATCACGACATCAAGGCCGAAAGCATCGATTTCGCCTACGACAAACGCAAAATCATTGACAACGTGACGCTTTCCATTCCCGAAAAGACGACTACGGCAATCGTGGGCCCGAGCGGTTCGGGCAAGACGACGCTTTGCCATTTGCTCTCTCGCTTCTGGGACGTAAACGCAGGCTCGGTGACATTGGGCGGCCGCCGCGTGCAAGATTACAGCATGGATAGCCTCATGAAGAATTTCAGTTTCGTGTTCCAGAACGTGTATCTGTTCCGCGATACGATTGAAAATAACATCAAGTTCGGGAATCCGACCGCCACGCACGAGCAAGTCGTGGAAGCCGCCAAGAAAGCCTGCTGCCACGACTTCATCGAAAAGCTCCCCGACGGTTACAATACGGTCATCGGCGAAGGCGGCGCAAGCCTCAGCGGCGGTGAACGCCAGCGCATCTCGATTGCACGCGCCATCATGAAGGATTCCCCGGTCATCATTTTGGACGAAGCGACCGCGAACGTGGATCCGGAAAATGAACGCGACTTGATGCTTGCCATTCAGGAGCTGACCCGCGAAAAGACGGTCATCATGATCGCACACCGCTTAAAAACCGTGCGCCACGCCGACCAGATTATCGTCTTAGACAAGGGCCGCATCGTAGAACAAGGCAAGCACGAAGAACTCGTGAAGAACGGTGGAATCTACGCCCGATTCATTGATTCCCGCCGCGAAGCCGTCAGCTGGAAACTATAATGCAGATTCAACTTTCGGACCATTTCACTTACGGGAGGCTGCTTCGCTTCGTCTTTCCGTCTATCTTGACAATGTTTTTTACCACCATCTACAGCATTGTCGATGCCGCATTTGTCTCGAACTTTGTCGGAAAGACTTCTTTTGCTGCCGTAAACCTCGTCATGCCGGTCCTTATGCTTATTGCCGCTCCCGGCGTGATGATGGGGGCCGGCGGCGAGTTCCTTTCGCAGGCGACTCGTTTGGACGCGCTCCCATCATAAAATTCTCCATTTAAATCATGGACAAGAATGTCATTGCGATTGTTTACGCGATAGCGGCGGCCGCATTTTATGCACTGAATGTTCCCTGCTCCAAAATGCTGCTGGCCCACATTTCGCCCGTATTCATGGCGGGACTGCTCTATATTGGCGCAGGGCTCGGAATCGGCATTCTCTACCTGTTCCATATCAAGCACGAGCCCCAATCGGAACGGCTCTGCAAAAAAGATTTCCCCTACACGCTGGGCATGGTCCTGCTCGACATTGTCGCCCCCATACTGCTCATGTTCGGCGTCAAGTACGGAACATCCAGCAACGCATCGCTGCTCGGGAACTTCGAAATCGTCGCGACAACGTTGATTGCGCTATTCATCTTTAGAGAAAAAGTGTCTACACGTTTGTGGATTGCGATCTTATTTATAACGGTATCCAGTTTCATTCTTTCGTTCGAAAATGCCGATGGATTCAACTTTTCGATCGGATCCATCTTCGTTCTCGGCGCGACCATCTGCTGGGGGCTAGAAAACAACTGCACCCGCAAAATTTCGGACAAAAGCACATACCAGATTGTGACCATAAAAGGCCTCTGCTCTGGAATCGGTTCCATCGTCGTTTCGCTTACCACAGGCGAAATGAACTTCGCCGCAAAATTCATCCCGCTCGCCCTGCTGCTCGGCTTTGTGGCTTACGGCCTGAGCATTTTCACCTACATCCGCGCGCAACATTACCTGGGAGCCGCAAAGACCAGCGCCTTTTACGCCTTCGCGCCCTTTATCGGCGTCCTGTTTTCTGTCGTGCTCCTGAACGAAAAAATCACGCTGCAATACATTGTCGCGTTCCTGGTCATGATTGCCGGTACCATTTTTGTGGTTTACGATACGCTTGTCCGCTCACATTCGCACATGCATCAGCATATTTTCACGCACACGCATGGCGGCATAACCCATACGCACGTTGTTACGCATTCCCATTTGCACAACCATGTCTTTTCCGATGCAAAGCATGGCCACAGCCACAACATCAAGGACCTAGAGAAAATCTCGACACACTGATGAGCAATTTAATCGCCGATTACCCCTGCGAGTTCACTTTGCGCAGTGGGGTTGTTTGCGTAGTTCCGCATGACGGATTTCATGTCGAGGAGAATGCAGTAGATTTTGTGTGCTTTTGTTTCAAAATGCTATTTTGACAAACAATATTTTTTAACAATATCGTTCCATTCCTTAAACAACATTCCAGGATAAGCTGATCCAAAAGCATTGGAACATTCCGACACAATTGTCAAATGACTTTTTTGCGCAACTAGCATTTCATCAACGAGAGCTTTTACCATTTCATCATCATTAACATTTCCTAACCTGCCTTCAATTTCAGAATTGGAGACATCTTCGTCACTTTCATCCTTGTTGCTTTCAACTTTGAGCAAATTGGGAAAATGTATTTCAATCATTTCAAAGAAACGCGGAATATCACACCTTTTGAAAAGTACATACACATCACCATTTGTTAAGCGAGCCTCAGTAACATTTCCGGCAGTAACAGAATCTTGAATATTTTGACGACAGAAAAACGATACATAAGATTTCTTATTTAATCTTGACTTCGCTTTTATTGGATCCCAACAAACAAACACGTCGTTGTTGACATCATATCCTAGGAATAAAAATCTTTCATCTTGTTGAATTTGACAAAATTCCTCTCGCTTGGGAAGTTGCGCTCTTGTTGTATTTGGTGGATAGGGTGTTCCCGCATAACTCACGCATTTAAAGTATGCTACATATTTTCTTTCATTAAATGTAAATCGGAGAATTTCAGATTTTTTTATGGGAAAAAAATTTTCATTCAACCCTGAAATGAAAATTTCTATTAAGGCCTTACTTTTTGGATAAGTAGTCATAAGCCCAAACTCCTGTATAATGGGCTTTCAACTTCACATTGTAAAATTGATTTAATCCCCGACAAATCAATAGTAAAATGGACTTTTGAAACGCATTGAGGTATTGCATGAACAGGGATGGAAGGGATATCTTTATAATTAAAAAAAACAAGAGAATCTTTTGCTTGGTTATAATCAAAATGAATTTTTTTTGCTGTTGGCAAATCGGCACCTATTGTTGACAAAATCATATTCTTAAGTTTAATAACACATTCATTGTCGGCGATTCTATTTAAAATTTTTTTTTCAAGATCAAAAAGAGTGCAGCCCATATCAGTTTTTGTTAATTGAACAGATGCGATTATCAATTGCGAACTGGGATTAGGATTCAACTGTTCTAGTGCAAATTCATGTGACCGAGTATTTTTACATGTTGATTTGACTTCCAGCTTGTTTTCTCCATCGTTAAAATCATGAGTATCAGTTTTTAACACATGCCATGATTTAATCAAATAATCTGGATTGAATGATTGTTCTATCACTAGCATTTCCGCCCATAGACCCTGAATTGAATCAGCGGAACCAGACGGTAAATTGGTAAACAAGCGGATGATTTTAGCAAGTTCAATAGTTAAACATTTTATTGTTGGTTTTGGGGGTAAATTTTCTAAAACCAAACAGATAACATCAAGAAAATATTTCACCAAATCTTCTTGTGAATTATTCAATTTTACCAAACAATAGTCTTTGTCCTCAATAATGATGTCTTTGAGAATGAGATTGCATTTTTGATTGAAAAGAACATCTATCATTTTGAGTTTAATATTAGCTGCATTTGGCGAGTCTGCGCATTCTATAAAGAAAATTGGATAGCCTTCTTTTGTACAACCTAATTTATGATTATTTCCTTTAGAAATGGAGATGACGTTATAACTAATTTTTTCGTCATTGAACGATTCGTTTAAATTTTCGAATTTTTGATAAAGACCGCTTAATGTCATATTCTAATCTTCCTCGTCATTGAGATTCATAGATATGTACGATTCGCTTAATTCTTTGGGATAATATATCGCAAAATTGTATAAATCAACGTTCCCATATTTAACAGAAGAAGATTCTTTGATTAAAATATGATGTATTTGAACGCATATTGAATTTCCTTCCTCATCAATAAAAGCCTTGTCACCAGGATAGCTTCCATTTTTAGCGGCACCTTCTTGCAAATTGTTAGGGATGCCGTCAGCCATTTTACGCTCTCTCAGATTATCCGATGACATATCATACACTTTCACATATGAGATTATACCTCTTTTAAAAAGATAATCTAGATACTGGATTGTTGCAACCTTGCGTGCGATGTTTGGCAAATCGGAGTAAGAAATTTTACTGAAGAATTCAACAAATTGGTCAACAGGCACTTTCGCTGAAGGATGGTTTCTCATTATATTGTTGTAATCTTTTTCTAAAACCCAATTATTGACCATTGCTTTAAACTTTTTTACTCTCGCATTATTCTCGGCAATATTATGAAGAGAACGCATTTGTCGCCAATCGGTCATTTTATTTCTAATTAGACTAGATGATAAAATATTTTTTCTGGTAGGCTTAAGCAGTGGACTTAAAACCATAGTCTTTGCTTGTTGAGCAAATTCTTTCAAAGTCTTACATTGTTTCAAATTTGCTCTTAGCATTTCTTCATGATCAACATAAGCGTTAAATTCATTAATACTTTTTTGGGAAAGATATATCCTTATAACATCCGAATAGTTTTGCTTATACCCAAAAAATCTACAACGTTGCTCGATGGTATCCGCAGTTGCTATTCCACGCGGAGAACGCGGCATATATGTCATAGAAAGATTCTCAACGGTAAATCCGCGATTTAACATATCTCCGCCCACCAAGACATGTGCCTTGTAGTCTTCCCATTCTATTTTAGGATTAGAATTTCCTTGTATGAGGTATGTTTTTTTATTTTTTAAAGTTTTGGGCAAGGCTTCCATCACGTCTTCAAATGATGGACGGTTTTCGGTATATTTGGTAATTTCCTTATATGCTTCAACGAGTTTCTTTTCGAAGGCTGGCCATGAAATGTCCGTACGACTTTCTTGAAACATTCTTGTCCATTCACTAATTGTTTCGTCAGTCCATTTCTTAAACTTCTCGTTAGAAGGCGTTAGACCATCAATGTGAATCATCATGGATAGGTAAGGCTCTCTTTTTTGGATTCGAACGACAATTGCAACACTTATGAAAAATTGCATCAAAGCTTTTTCAAAAGACAATGGTCTGTCAGGTAGAGGATTTCTTTTTAAATGAAAAATTTCATCATCGGGGATTTGGATTACATATTGTCTATCTTTATTTTTAAAGAAGAATTTTCCTCCCGTATATCCTTTTCCTTCTGTTAGTACCGTGTGGTATTTTGGAGAAAGAATGTCATTATTATCAATCAAAAATGCTGCTTGTGGCGTTGCTGTATATTGTACGTAAGAATGATTTGGCAGAGAACTTTTTAACCTGATAATATTGGCATAGGTTTTACTATATTCATCATCCTCCCAATCTTCGTTTTGGGAATTTTTACGGGCGTAGGTATTGAAACTGGCTTGATCAGCCTCATCATCAACAATCAGAACCGCTTTTTTATCCAATAAGGGCTTTATTTCAGTATTTTCAAATAACTCTGAAAGTGCTTCAATATGATTATATTGTTTCAGAATAGGGAATAACAAAAAATAATCGTCATCTTGCAAATAATCTTTTATCTCGGGAATAGAAAAATCACCATCTGGAATTATCTTGAAAGAATCGCTACTGTCTTCTATTTTTCTAATGTCTTTGCGCAGTCGCTCATAGGTTTGTTCTTGGAGATTTGTTTTGGTTCCAGTAAGATAAATGACCATTTTGAATCCATTATCTGCTGCTAGTGATGTCAAAACGGTATATGACATGGTTTTCCCGCTTTGTACATAACCAACAGCAATATTCGTAATGTTGCCATTTTCCCCAGGAAAAATACAATGGCTGAGAATATCCTGCGCTTCCGAGATTAGAATGACTTTACCTTCGCTATCGACTTTTTTTAGGGATTCAACTAAACTTAGAGTTTTCTCACCAATAATTGGAACGACAGGATGATTTTTTTCCTCAGTAGATACAATCTCAATAATTTCATTATTCATTGTTAGAACCTGCCTATTAAATCATTCAATTTATTTCTAAAAGCCTTTGCTGGCGCGCTGTATCCACTCTCGTTCATTGTTAATTCTGCGCCAACAATTGATTGAATCAAATGCAGCATTGGGCCCGCACTTTCTTCATCTTTGAATATTTCGTTATAACGTGTGAAATAAGGGTTATTCATGAACAATCGAACTACGTAATGCGTGTTTCCAGAAGTAGATTGATCTACAGAATAAAACTTAGATACTCCCGGAACTCTCTCAAATCGTATCTCGATATTATATGATACTCCATCTATTTTCATCTCTTTTGTTATTGGTTTGGATAGAAGCTCTATTTCTGACGAAGAGGATTCATTTTCATCAAAAAAAATTGCAGTCTTTTTTTCCGAATCAATGGAGGCAGATGTAGAAATAACGACAGGCTTTGATAACCCTTGAGTTAATGTAGAAATGGCTTTCTTTTCAGCCTTTTTAGGATCTTCGGGTTTTTTATAATTTTGCGCTTGCCCAAAAATATCTAATGTATTTTCACTTTTTATTTCTTTTTGGAGTTCTTCAATGAAAATTTGAAATTGTTCATCTTCATTGAACGCATTTTTAGTAAAACTTACATCAAAACCGTCTATTTCTAATTCTCCAAAAATTCGCTTATATTGCGGGGAACCGATTTCTCCACAAAGAATCTTAGGACGATATTTTTCATCGGAACTTGTCCCAATCGTTCTTCCTCTCCTAAACAGCAAAAAACCATTGCTCTCCGAAGAACTCATTTTGTCAAGTATTGCGATAAAGCCTTTAACTTTTTGTTTCCCGCCAGCAAAAGAATAGTTGATTTCTTCTTTCCACTTAATTATATCACTACCGCCTTTGTAATAAGGCGCTTCAAGTATTTTGGGTTCTTTGTATGCAAGTAGGTCGCCGTTCACATAAAGATCTAGTATTCCATCTTGAATGAAATGGGAATATATACTGCTTAAATGTTTTTTTATCCCTGATATTTGTCTCAATGACGGTTTAAATTGAGACAACTCCGTTAGAGTGATGATTGTATAATGTTTGTCAAGATCTTCATGTATTTCATCTACTTCGACTATTGTCTTTTCTTCGTTAAGGACTTCTTCTAAGTCAAAAACGAAAGTCTTCTTTAAATCTTCGCCCCACGCTTTTGATTCTACAGTCCAATGATTTGACAACCATATTGAAGATACTTTCATTCCCATTCCGAATTCGTTTAACCCTGTCGCATCCAAAGGAATTCTAGCAAGTTCAAAAGCTCTTTGATAGTTTTCTTCTTCTATTCCGAAAGCATTATCTTCAATGCGTATATAATCATCCGTTATTGTAATTTCTACTTTTAGTTTTCCGTTAGGATTTAAAGGCTTTAAAATATCAACATGCCTTTCGAAACTTGATATTGAATTATCAACATACTCCGCAAGAGCATTGTGAGCTTTATTTGATATATGCCTGAAAACTTGATAAACAAGAGGCTTTGTTGCGATGGATACTTTTTCTTTTATCATAGTCTTATCAACCTCTTTGCAATCTTTTTTACCAACTGAACATTGACTGCATTGCCCAAAGCTTCGTATATTCGAGTTTTAGACAATTCGAATTCTTTGTTGCCAAATTTCAGTTTTTGCATCCCTTGCAATTTGGCCGCTTCTTGTACAGACATATACCGACCATAATCATCTTTACCCGGAATTGCAACCCAAGGGAAAATCGGTATTTGCGTACCAACAAGATTTAACGCCGGAGAAAAAGTGGGATTTTTAATGCGGATGCCAGACGCTCTAAATTGAACAATCTTATCCGAAATTATCGGTGCAACATTACCACAGTTCCACTCTAATTTCAAGTGGCTATTATCAAAGTATCGAATCTTTTCCATCCACTCTCTTAACCATTCCTTATTATTTTCGTAAAACTCGCGATTCTGGCTTATGTATCGTATTTTCCATGATGGGAATGTTTTATTCTTAGCCGTTTGAGCATAATTCGGCAATAGTTTCAAGCAGTCCGCAACAGTTTTTCCAAAAACCCGACACCCCAATCGTCCTCTTTTCCCAACAAGTTTTTTTAATTCTTGATAAGCGGGGGCGGTATCTTCAAAATCGTAATTCGCTCCAAACTCCATTGCCCAAATAGGAAAGCCAGGTATTTTACCACCGCGACTTGAAGCTTTATCAAGAAACTCTTGCCACACATTTAATTGATTCTTTGTGTCGTATCGCAATAGGGTTACATCAGAATCACTTTCATCTATCACACTTTTAATGTTGCATTCCAAATTTGTTGGCTTGGGAAAAGAAAATTCACCAAAATCACCAAAATCTTTTCGTTGTCCAACGATGTATATACGTTTCCTATGCTGTGGTATGCCAAACTGATGAGGTGATAATATTTCTGTAGTCACATTGTATCCAAGATTATCCAATTTATCTTGGATAACTTTCCAGGTATTTCCTTTATCATGCCCCTTCAAATTCGCAACATTTTCTAAAAAAAGATACTCTGGCTTATGGACTTCAATAATCTTGCAGATATAATCAAACATTGTTCCACGAACATCATTGAAACCTTCTCTTTTTCCGGCCTGACTGAATGGTTGACAGGGAAAGCCACCGCATAATACGTTGTGTGGAGGAATATCTTTCTTTGGGTCGATTTTTGTAATATCGCCCTGTATTTCCATGCCGAAATTCTGTTTATAAATTTTTCGAAGATCTTCTCTCAATTCAGAAGCAAAAACACATTCCCCACCTATAGAAGACAACGCCAGATGAAAACCACCCAGTCCAGCAAATAAATCTATGAATTTGAAAGATTTCTTTCCTTCGCCGTTTTTGCCGACTTTATTTTGAGCCACTATTCGCTCCGTGTTGAAAGTGAACGAGTTCACTCTCGCGGGAGCGGTTCTGGCCGATTCGCTTGGCCGGGGTGCGGACAAAAAGAAAGGGCGGGGAGCCGACTCACTCCTCGCCTAAAAGCGCGACATTTTCAAAAGAATACAATACACCCGCAAAAACCCGAGCGGATACAGTACGCCCAGGGTACACTACGCCCATGCAACCCACGGGCGATGGCGAGTCATTGTCTTATTCTCGTTGCTAAAAGTGTCGAAGTTCCAAGTAGAGGACAAGAGCAAAACTCAGCGAGTCCACCCCTGTTCTGCACTTCTTCAGTCTTTTTGGGAAATAAAAAAGGCGTGGAGTTGAATGCGTTTACCTACCTGAGGCCTTCGACTGCCCGCAACGAATAAACACAAACAACTCACGCCCCAAAAGGCCGCTTGCATACAGGCAAACTGCTATTTAAACAATAGACCATGTAGCAAAACGATGCGGCTGGCACATGCCGGCCGCAGACGTGAGCGTTCGTCTTGTTCTCGTCGCAGAAATTGTCGAAGTTTCAAGTAGAGAACAAGAGAAAACTCTATTTGCAAGGAAATATAGATTATTGGAATGGCAAAAGATGACAAAAAGGGAGTTCCCTTGCCTTTTTTTACTCAGCTTTTTGTATATTACACCATGACAGGCACCGGCAGCGAATATCCGCTTGCAAGCCAAGTTCGACTAGAAAAGCCGACTTTTTGTTATATCCCCAATAAAATTGGGCATTCTTATATAGCAAAGGTCGGTTTTTTTGCGTTTATAGGAGTAAAAATGGCTAAAAAGACCGAAAAAACGGATGATATCGCACCTAACCCGCTCATGGTGTCGGGCATCGGAAAGATGATTCAAGTCATTCGAGGCAAGCAAGTGCTGCTTGACCGCGATTTGGCGACGCTTTACGGGGTGGAAACGAAACGTATAAATGAGCAGGTAAAGCGCAATATTGAGCGTTTTCCTAAAGATTTCTGCTTTCAACTGGATGCCACGGAGCATAAATTTTTGAGATCGCAAATGGGGATGCGGACAATAATTTAGACAGGTTGTTTGTCCAAATATAGTTTCCGATAATCCGCTGGACTCATCCCGTTGAGGCCGACCTTTATCCGTTTAGAACAAAACCATTCCAGATATTTTTCAAG
>JAEEGK010005784.1_pt1 | contig 29898 bp, 21 predicted proteins | sample 8958771 | NCBI WGS metagenome assembly JAEEGK01 (sample SAMN16246547, study PRJNA631951) | gut metagenome | biome: gut microbiome; feature: rumen; material: SC-attached | host: Bos | place: Iran: Karaj | collected 2018-10 | reverse complement strand
GTGTTCTTTGCGTCACCGCCGAACTTTGCGATGAGCTCCTGCTTTGTTTCCTTGGTAACCATTCGTTACGCTCCTAGGAATGTAATCCCATCCGGAGTCATCCGCACAGGCAGCTCCAGAGCCAGATGGTCCTCTGAAACGAAGGCCTCACCCTTTAGGCTGATGCCCTCTGCTGTCGCTTCCACCATGTACTTCCCTGCCTTAGGCAGCAGAAGTCCAAGAGTGCGGACGTCATATAACAGGCGTGTTTGACTCGCATCCTTCAGGTTCTCCGCCGTTGCCTTAAGAGACCTGAGGTCAAGACTGTACGCTCTGCCAAGCAATCTGGACGCTTTGTCCAGCTCACCTGTTAGGAGACACCTGCGTATCAGAGAGCTGCTTACCACCTCATTGTCAATGACAACAGGAGGAATCACCCTGAGATATGCAGATGAAGTATATTTGGAGAGCAGGCTGTTTATCTCGGCAGGTCCTGCGCTGTTCGCCCTGGCTCCCACCTTGAAGCTGTCTCCAACAACCATCGCCCTGACCTCATACGACGTACACAGGAGGGCAATGAACTCCTCACCCGACAGTTTACTCATATCGGAGGAAAAGTCAATTACACAATGATAATTAACTCCTCTATCTGCCAATATTTCTTCAAGATCCGACCTGCTTTGCAGTGCAGGCATGTCAGGGGCGGATTGTCTTGCCATCTTCGGGTTGACGGAGAATGTGATTACCACGCTCTGTGCCTCAAGGTCCCTTGCCAGAGAGACAGTCTCATCAACGATCCTCTGGTGCCCCAGATGCATGCCGTCAAAGACGCCTATGCATATTACACTGGGAACAGTCTTGAAGCTGTAGTCGGCAAACGGCAATGTCCTCATTTATGCACCTGACATATTATCTTGTTATCATTCAACGAATAAACGCATACAGGCTCACCGTCATGCATCAGGATGGCGAATGCGGTTCCCTCCGCTATCCTTTCCCTGACCGAATGCTTCACATAGCCGTTGGCGGCCTTGAATGCCTCTATGTCGTTTATCTCAATCTCTTTAGCCCCGGGAAGCATGCTGATCAGCTCCCTGCCCTCCGGAATGTCCTTAAGCGCATCCTCATCGTCGTAGCGTACAGCATCCTCGACCCTGAACGGCCCGATCTGGGTCCTGTAGAGAGTCCTGACAAATGCGCTTGAGAAGCACATGTGGCCAAGGTCCCTGGCAAAGGATCTGATGTAGGTTCCCTTTGAGACATGGAGCCTTATGGTCAGCACCGGGGATTTCCATGAGAGGACCTCGGCAGAATAGATGTTGACCAGCCTGGGTGTTAGGTCCACGTCAGAGGCCCCTGAGCGTGCCATCTGGTAGCTTCTCTTCCCGTTGACGTGAATGGCGCTGTAGACAGGAGGAAGCTGCATCTGGACACCTGTGAGCCTTCTGACCGCAGAGCATATGACCTCTTCAGACGGAACAGGAGAGGTCTCAACAACCTCTCCCTCCGGATCCAGAGTATCTGTCATCCTGCCGAACTCAATCTCGGCCTCATAGGTCTTGTCCAGGCCCATGAATGCAGGGACCATGTGGGTATAGCTTCCGCAGAGCACTATCATCAGGCCATGAGCGAACTTATCAAGCGTACCGCAGTGGCCTGTCTTCTTGTTGACGTTGCGCTTTATCCTTCCCAGACAGTCGAATGAGGTGATCCCCTCACCCTTGTCCACCAGAATTACAGCGTTCCTGCCCATTTTCACTGTTTGATGCTCTCCAGAAGTGCATCAATCCTGGCGGCATCACGCTCGGTGGTGTCCGCCACGAAGTTCAGCTTCGGGGTGTTCTTTGTCTTGAGCACCCTGGCTATGCGGGCCTGGATGAAGCCTGCGGCACTCTGCAGCGCGGCGACCGAACTCTCAAGCTGCCTGTCCTCCAGGCATGAGACGTAAAGCGTGGCATAGGCGTTGTCCCTTGAGAGGGATATGTCGTTTATGCTCGCGAAACGGCTCAGCTTGGGGTTCTTGATCTCTCCGCTGACAATGAGGGTGTTCACCACCTCCATTATGCGGGCCTCGTTCCTGCTCTGGATGTAGTCTGCCATCAGATGTACTCCCCTGTGTCCTCAAGCTTACGGGCCTTCTCCTGGATCTCGACGAACTCGAATGTGTCTCCGACCTGGAGGTCCTGGAAATCAGCGATTCCGATACCGCACTCGAAGCCCATGGCTACCTCACGCACATCGTCCTTGAATCTCTTCAGGGATGTGATCTTCACCAGGTCGTGGTTGATCTGGATGTTCTCCCTGATCACGCGGCAGAAGTTGTTGCGCTTGACGCTTCCGCTTGTGATGTAGCATCCGGCGACAATACCGACTTTGGGCACCTTGAAGACCTGTCTGACCTCTGCGGTTCCGACGTCCACCTCGGTGCGCTCCGGACTGAGCATTCCCTCCATTGCAGCTTTGACATCGTCCACGACGTTGTAGATGATGTTGTACTTGCGGATCTCGATCTTCTCGGCATCGGCGCGGGCCTGTGCCTTGGGCGTGGGCCTGACGTTGAATCCGATGACAAGAGCCGGGTTCTCAGACGCGGATGCCAGGTTGATGTCGTCCTCGATGATGGCACCGGCTGCGGCACGGATGACGCGAACGCGGATCTCAGGCGTGGAGAGCTTCTCCAATGCGCTCTGAATGGCCTCGACAGAACCCTGGACATCACCCTTGATGATGATGTTGAGCTCCTGGACCTCACCTTCCTGGATGGCTGCGTTGAGGGTCTCAAGAGTGACCTTCTTGAACTTGCTGGCCTGGTTCATGCGCTCAAGCTCCTGACGCTTGGCACCGATCTGGCGCGCCTGCTTCTCGTTCTCGCAGACCTGGAACGGATCACCTGCTGACGGGACATCAGAGAGACCTATGACCTCCACAGGTGTGGAAGGACCTGCGCTCTGGATCTTCTTGCCCTTGTCGTCATACATGGCCCTGACACGGCCCGGATAGATTCCGGAGACGTAGTAATCGCCCTGCTTGAGAGTTCCTCTCTGGACAATGACAGATGCCACAATACCGCGGCCCTGGTCGATCCTGGCCTCAAGGACCTTACCCTCTGCCCTGCAGTCGGGGTTGGCCCTGAGGTCCATCATCTCCGCCTGAAGCAGGATGGTGTCAAGAAGATCATCAATACCGATCTTCTTCAGTGCTGAAATCTCGCAGTAAAGAGTCTGTCCGCCCCATGCCTCCGGCACAAGACCCTTGTCTGACAGCTGCTGCATGACCCTCTCAGGCCTTGCATCAGGCAGATCAATCTTGTTGATTGCGACGATGATCGGAACCTTCGCGGCATTTGCGTGGTCGATTGCCTCGATTGTCTGGGGCATGACACCGTCGTTGGCGGCAACGACAAGGACAACTATATCAGTCAGCTGGGCTCCACGGGCACGCATCATTGTGAATGCGGCATGACCCGGGGTATCCAGGAACACGACATCTCCCTTGTCAGGGATGTTGACCTTGTATGCGCCGATATGCTGTGTGATTCCTCCGAACTCACCTGCTACGACGTTCGCTGAGCGGATTGCATCAAGGAGCTTGGTCTTACCATGGTCGACATGACCCATGACCGTGACAATAGGAGCTCTGGGGACAAGATCCTCCTCAGAGTCCTCCTCACGTGCTATGACAGTCTCATCATAGAGGTTCACAAGATGCACGGAGCATCCGTACTCCTCGGCGATGATTGTGGCTGTGTCGCTGTCAATGCTCTCGTTCATGCTGACCATCATTCCCATGCCGAACAGCTTGGAGATGATCTCCGAAGCCTTGATGTTCATCTTCCTTGCCAGGTCACTGACTGTGATGGATGCAAGGATATCAATTGATTTCGGTACAGCGGCAGATGAATCAGATGACTTCTTCTTGCCGTATGACTTGAGCTCGAGCTCCTCATCGGTTCTCTCGTCCCTGCGGTCCTTGTCCTTACCCTTGTTGTAGACCCTGCGGTTCTTGCTGTCCACGGGAAGAGCCTCAGCAGGTGCTGAGAAACCGCCCTTCTTGGCAGGTCCCTTTGATCCGAATCCTGGCTTCTGGCCGAAAGGAGGTCTCTGGCCGTCACGGTTGAAACCGCCCTGGCCCGGGCGTCCGCCGAAACGGTTGTTGCCCTGCTGGGCAGAACGCGGGGTATAGCCCTGAGGGGCATTGCCGCGGCCGAAACCGCCCTGCTGACCGAATCCGCCCTGGCCGTAACCTCCGCGCTGGAAGTTACCCTGGCCCCTGTTGGGCTGGATCCTCTGTCCGTCACGTCCGTAAGTCACGCCACCGACTGAACCTACAGGTCTTGATGTACCTGCCGGCCTAGCCTCTGTCTTTGGCATGATCGGCGGGAGATTGTCACCTGAGATGATGACAGGTCCCATATTGATTGTGCTCTGAGGCACATTCGTCTTCTTTATGACCTTCTTCTGGACCGGAGCCCCTCCGATCACAGGACGCCTGTATACAGTCTGAGAAGCAGCAGGCTTCACGGTCGTTGCGGCCGCACTCTGCTCTGCCGGGGCAGAAGCTGGTGCAGGAGCCGGTGCCGGCCTGACTTCAGCTGCAGGAGCACTTGCGCTCTGGGCGACAGGTTCCTGAGGCGCTGCCTGGATAGCAGCCGGTGCCTCCGGAGCCTTCTGCTCCGCTGCCGGCGCCGCAGCCTGGGCCTTGACAACCACCACAGGCTTCTTCTTGATCACGACAACCTTCTTCTTCTCAGGCTGCGCGGTCTCTGTCTTTGCCTGCACTGGAGCCGTCTGCTCAACGTTTCTGCTCTGTTTGATTAATGTAGCCTTTGGTTTAATCTCTTCTGGCATCAATAAATCTTACTCCTCGTACTTAATCACTCGAAACTAATACCGACGTGGCAGTTCGGACACTCCGTCATGCCGATTGTGAGAGGATAACCGCACTCAGGACATGCGAATGTCTCCTCACCCTCTTCGGTCTCTGCCTCATCCTCGATGATATCGACGTTCTCCTTGATGATCTCGTTGATCTTGCTGACATCCTCAGCTGTGAGATCATGCTCGGCGTCGTGCATTGCGGCGAAGTCATCATCAGTGAGATTGATGAACTCCTCGATTGTCCAGATGTCATAGTAATGGAGCTTCTCGATAAGTGCCTCTTCGATCGGAAGATCGGTGAGCATCATCTCCTCGCTCTCCATCTCTGCTGCGGCATCCTCAGGAAGCTGCTCGGTCTCATCATCGATGAACATCGAGTCTGCTGCAGCCCTTGCCTCACGCACATAATCCATCTCTGAGAACTGCTCCTGTGTCTTGACGTTCACGACCCAGTCACAGAGCCTGTTGACGAGCCTGACGTTCAGGCCCTGCTTTCCGATGGCAAGTGAGAGCTGGCTCTCATCGACAATGGCCACGGCCTCTTTCTTGACCTGATCCATGACATAGACCTTCAGGACCTTTGCCGGAGAAAGTGCATTTGCGATGTACTCAAGAGGATTCGGATCCCACTTGATGACATCGATGCGCTCATCATCGAGCTCCTTCATGATGGCCTGGATCCTGTTTCCCTTCAGACCGACACATGTGCCTACAGCATCAGCGTCAACCTTTCTCGGGGCAACAGCGACCTTGGTCCTGTATCCTGCCTCACGGACGATCTTCATGATCTCGATGGAAGGATCCTTAGCAACCAGCTCAGGAACATAGATCTCAAAGAGCTTTCTGACAAAGTCCTCATGGACACGGCTCAGTACAACCCTGATGTTCTTGTCTGATCTCTCGTCAGGTCTGACGGACTCGACATAGCAGCGGATCTTGTCACCCTTGGTGTAGTACTCCTTCGGGCTCTGGTTCTTTCTGGGAAGATAACCTGATGTCCTGCCGAGATCTATGATCAGATCCCCGTCCTTCTCGCCCTGGACATAGCCGTTGATGATCTCACCGACCTTGCCCTTGAACTCCTGCATCAGCTCGTCCTTCTGGATCTCCCTGATGGCGCTCTGGGCTCTCTGCTTTCCTGTCTGGACGCTAATGCGGTCAAAGCTCTTCGGATCAATGGGAATCAGGAGCTCGTCACCGATCTCAGCCTCATCACTGAGCTCCAGGGCCTCGTCAAGAGGAATCTCCCTGACCTCATCGTAGTAGTTGTCCTCATCAACGACTGTCTTGCGTGATGCAAGCTCAACTGATGAGAGATCATCTGCGAATGTGACAACGGCATTGTCATCCGTGCCGAACTTTCTTCTGTATGTGGCCAGGAGGGTCTGCCTGATGGTGTCAAGCACCAGTTCCTTTGAGATACCCTTCTCCTCAACCATCGCCCTGATTGCGTCACTTAACTCGGACATTCTTCATATCCTCCCATTTATGCTCCAGCTTTGCCTTCTGGATGTCTTCATAACCAAGCTCAATGCTCTCACCCTTCTCCTTGGTGTCCTCAACCTCATAATCGGAGAGTGAAAGCCCGTTATCCGTAGTCTCCGTGATGATGCCTGTCAGCCATGAGCTGTACTTCTGGCTGTACACGCGGCATCTCTTGCCCTTGAAGACAGAGAACTCATAGATATCCCTGAGATTCCTCTGCAGTCCGGGCGTGGAGACCTCAAGATACAGATCATCGCGGCCGTATTTCATCTCAAGCCTCGGGAGGATCGTGTTGTGCACCAGCGCGCACTCGTCGATTCCGGTCTCTCCCTCGCTCTTCATGATGTCTACGAATATCTGGACCGTCTTTCCCTGCGTGCTCTTGCGCACATAGCAGAGGACCATGCCCAGATTCGCCACAATGTCCTTCAGATCCTCAAACAAAGGATCCCTTGTGATCTCATTCTTCAACATATCTGTAAAAATCCCTGATCGGACCTCAAAAGCCGATAAAAAAGGGACCGAAAATTTCGATCCCTCAAAAATCTTCATTAAAAATCCTCTTGCAATATATCTGTACAGGCAATTGTTGTCAATACGAAGAATAATTTTTGTTGCTCCGTAAGTGTTTATGTTCACGGATTGCACGAAGTTTACGACGCTCACGGAGTTCACGAGTTGCACGAAGCTCACGGAGTTCACGAGTTGCACGAATGACTACGAATTTGTATTTTACCGACCATTTTTCAAAAAGTTGAAATAAATCCTGCACTTTTTTCGTATATGAGGTTAAAGGAAAGGAAAAATGGCAGAAATAAAAGATTACAAAGATCTGCTCAGAAAACCCAAGGATGAGGAGCTTGAGCTTAGAATCGGAAAAGCCTCGGATAAGAACATAGACAAAACCGGCGTTTTTTATCATGTCATCACCAAATCCGCGGGTGGAGACATCTTCCTGGCTAAAGGTGCGGGTGAGTACAGGCACAACATGCTCTGCAACTTATGCGAGGAGCGGGGTATTACCCTTCTCTTTTCTGTCACCATGCCTAACCACACGCATGATGTCTTTCTCACATCGGATTGGAAGACTCTAAGTGAGGTATTGCGTATCTTAAATACCAACGTCAGCAAGTACATCCGTAAGAACGCGAAAGCAAAGCTTGATAAGAAAACAAGAATCCTGCGAAGAAACCCGATTTACATAGTGATACGAGACATCGTCTATCTTTTCACCATGGGCAAGTATGCCTTTGACAACCCGGCTTATCTACGTGAAGAAGGCAAATACGTTCCCTATGACTGCTTCTGGACCTTCAAGACAGGCCACATGCTAACCGGCTATGACGAAAAGATTTATCCAAGGCTCTTCGGGCTTACACCAGGAGAAATATATGAGGTCTACTCGAAAAAAACGATGAAAGAAGTCGTTGAATACGCGAAAAAACGTTTCTCGGACTGGACTCCGGACATGACACAGAGATTCTTCTACAGGAGATAGACCGATGCCCTCTTCTCCCCTAATTCGTAGTCATTCGTGAGCGTCGTGCAACTCGTGAACTTCGTGAACGTCGTACAATCCGTGAGACTCGTGAGCTTCGTGAACATCAGACAGTAAGGATATTGTCCGTAGGAGCCCCGTCGAAATAACGGTGGAGGTCATACGGGCTGAACATGCCCTTGTCCGTGGCAATGCCGGAAATCAGATACGGCGGAGTGATGTCGAATGCAGGATAATAACCCTTCACACCCGTTCCCTCAATGGCAGTCCTCACGCCCATGGCCTGCAATGTGAAATCAGGATCACGCATTTCAATATTAATAGTATCCCATGTGGGATGTCCCTTGTCAGGTGCGCCTGAGATAAACACAGGAATGCCGAAATGCTTCGCGCAGATGGCGATCTGGCTGGTTCCGACCTTGTTAACCACATAACCGTCAAGGCAGATTGCGTCAGCGGCACAGGTAAAGACGTCCACATGCTCGTTCTTCATGACAAACGCAGGCATGTTGTCGGTGATGACCGTGGTGTCAAAGCCCATCTGGCTGCAGACAGTGGCGGTAAGGCGTGCACCCTGGAAATAAGGTCTTGTCTCAGGACAGAACAGACGGATGTTCTTTCCCCTTCTCCTGCATTCCTTGAGCATCATGCCCACGATGGTCTCCGCAAAACACTGGGTCATGACAGTACCGTTGTCAGGGAACATGTTCACAAGGTAGTCGGCGCACTTGCCTATCCTTGAATAGCGGACGTTGTTCATCTCGACTATGCAGTCCCTGATTGCCAGATCCGCACGCTTACCCTCTTTCAGGGCCTGTTCCGCTGCAGGAATAACAGCCTCTGTGACCATCTTCATGCGCTTTACTGTGGTTGGACGTGCATTATAGATAACTTTAGCAGCATCATACAGATATGCAATCTGCTTCTCATATGACAGGTTCCTGCATTCCCATGCGGCAAGCGCCATTCCCATTGGGGCAGCAGTGAAAGGACCTGCGCTCTGGGTGACCATGTCGGTGATTGCTTTTGCGACCTCCTGATGAGTCTTACATGTCACAAACTCGACACGGGAAGGATAGACTCTCCTGTCAAGGATCCTCACCTCTCCGTCATCGTACCAGGCGATGTTCTCATACTGAAGCATAAAAGCAAGTCCCGCATCCTGTCTTTCCATAAAACACCTCCCGGAGAGAATTATCCCCAATACTTCAATTAACGATACAACGAAGATAGTATAGCCTATTCATTTTTCCAATGCAAACGAACCATCATTGAAAAATGCATTATAAATCGTCTGAAAAGTGTATGATAAATTTCTTGAAAAGTGCAAGATTAAATTGTAAAATATCACTGGAGGATGTTATGAGTCTGACAAAAGAAGGCTATATTCCAAGATTGGTCGATGATAAGATTGCCAGATATCTGAGGATATTCGGAGCAGTGTCTATAGAAGGTCCAAAATGGTGTGGAAAAACATGGACAGCACTGAATCATGCCAACAGCGTGACATACATGACAGAGAAGAGCCAGAGGGATCTTGCAAAGGTCAATCCCAAATATATCTTCAAGAAAGAACATCCTCAGCTGATTGATGAATGGCAGATTGCTCCAGGCATCTGGGATGCTGTGCGCCATGAATGTGATGCTGACCACGAGAAAGGGAAATTCATTCTTACCGGTTCCACTACCCTTTCACAATCTAAAGATGGCAAACAAGATGATGAGAAGGTCTTCCATTCAGGAACCGGCAGGATTGCCCCGATAAGAATGCATCCGATGAGCTTATTTGAATCAGGAGATTCTACGGGAGAGGCATCTATATCAGGCATGCTTGAAGGAAGAATAGAAGAGCAATACATAAGAGATATTGAATTGGATGAGATTGCGAGACTGATTATCCGGGGAGGATGGCCAGAGAACCTGAATATTTCAGACGATGATATCGGAGTAATCCCAGAAAGCTATATCGAATCTGTTGTAACAAAAGACATTCATGAGCGAAATGACAGAAAAAGAAACCCGGAGAAAATGAGGATGCTAATACGCTCCCTCTCCAGAAACGAATCTACCATTGCCGGAGATAATACACTTGTAAAAGACATAGAACAATATGAGACAGGATCGGAGAAGATTAAAAGCAGGGAGACAGTCATAGACTATCTTTCCGTCTTAGACAGTTTGTACCTCACGGCAAATCAAGAAGCATTCAGCATAAACTACAGATCATCATCACGTATCGGTAAAACAGCAAAAAGGCACTTGGTCGATCCATCATTATGCTGCGCCAGCATGAATCTCTCTGTTGAGAAGCTGATGAATGATCATGAGACATTCGGTTTATTGTTCGAATCACTAGTGGACAGAGATTTGAGAATCTATGCTGAGAGTCTGGGTGCAAGACTTCTTCATTTCCGAGACAATGTATCAGGTGACGAGGTGGATTCCATAATTGAATTCAAGGATGGTCGTTATGCCGCATTCGAGATAAAGCTCACCGACGGAGGCATTCAGGATGCCATAAAGAGTCTGATGACATTCTACAGCCACGTCGAAAAAAAACCGGCTTACATGTGTGTGATAGCCGGTTATTGCAAAGCCACGATTGTAGATCCTGAGACTGGGATTTTCATTACTCCCATAACAGCCTTAAGACCATAGAATTATTGTTGAATTCTATTGAGCTCTCTGAATAAAGACTCTCTTTCCTGCGTCCTTTATGGAAGCACCGATGTGGAACATCTCCTTTTTATCCAGAATAATCTGCCTACAGCTCCGCCAGCCATGAGGCACCGCTGACGTCCTGAAAGCCGTTGTCGTAAAGAAGCCTGATGGCGGCGTTCATCGTGCTCATGGTGGTGACTATGTCATCCACGACAATGATCGGACGGGACTTGAGAACATCAATATCCGGGATTGAGGGATTAAGCGCGAACTTGCCCGCAGAGTGCTCAAGCCGCTGTTCACGGGAAAGCCTCTTCTGCTGCACGGCGGATAAGCCTGAGGAATTGACAAGTAAGGGAAGATAAGGTCTTTTCAGGGCCTCACACACCTCAACCATCTGGTCAAAGCCGAACTTATTAAGGCGGGACGCGCTGCATGGGACGGGCACAAGAAGAGCCTCTGATGCAGGATCCAGGGCAGAGAGCGCACGCTTAAGATAAAGGGCCACAACTGAAGCCATCTTCTTATGACCGTGGAACTTAAGGCTGTCGATGATGGAATATGAGAGCTCGCCGTCATAGCGGGCCACAGGGAAGACCCTGTAGGCGCCTCCGGGATATCCCAGGCATTTCTCGCAGCGGTAGACAGGAGCAACTCGCGGGTAGAAGCAGACGGGGCAACGGTCCATGAAGGAGTCAAAGCACTCGGAGTCCAGCTGGGAAGCACAGTCCTCACAGACCACAAGTCGCTTATAAGTCGGGGAACCACATACAGGGCATTTGCTCAGTAGATCAGCCATATGCTGATTCTATCACAGATTCTCTGCCTCTTCCTTAAGTTTCGAGAGATGGATCAGGGCCTGCATCGGGGTGCATTCATCAAGGTTCAGGTCCTTGAGCTGGCGCACTATCTCGGAATCCGCAGCATGAACAGGAGAATCATCATCCACAGGGGCATCTGTGGTGAAAAGACTGCCCTGGCTCATGGTGTAATCGGCAAAGTGCCTGTTCTGGAAGGACCTTGCGTCCCTCACCACGGAGGCAGGAACACCGGCCATCTTGGCCACATGGATGCCGTAGCTGGAGTTGGCCACTCCGTCCTTCACCTTGCGGAGGAATGTGACGCTGCCCTTGTCCTCAAGAACATCCAGGGTAAGCAGCCTGATTCCGGAGGTATCCAGCATGGTAAGCTCATGATAATGGGTGGCAAAGAGTGTCTTAGCGCCCTTCTCTATCAGGCTTTTCATTATGGCATAGGCAATTGACATTCCATCCTGGGTGCTTGTGCCGCGGCCTATCTCATCGACTATGACAAAAGACCTGGCAGTGCAGCTACGCAGGATGAACGCGGCCTCCTGCATCTCCACAAGGAAGGTCGACTCACCGCGGGCAAGGTTGTCCATGGCACCCACGCGGCAGAAGATCTTGTCCACAAGGCCGATTTTGGCATAGGAGGCTGGGACAAAGCTGCCGATGTGCGCAAGCAGTATGATCAGGGCGTTCTGCCTCAGATATGTGGATTTTCCGGCCATGTTGGGGCCTGTGATCAGGCAGAAGCGCACGGACATGTCAAGGCCGTTGGCAACGAACTTGCCAGGTCCAAGCTGACGCTCGACCACAGGATGCCTGCCGTCCCTGATCTCTAGGACATCGTCCTCAACCACCTCCGGACAGACGTATGAGGAATCCACTGCTAGAGTGGCAAGGCCCTGGTAGACATCGATGTTGTTGAGGAAGTGGCCCATGGAGTTGAGCCAGGCATCGAGCTCCAGCACGTTGGAGAGGATCTCGTCGTAGAGCTTGCGCTCGCGTTCCTCGGCAAGGGCGTTGGCCTGCATGATCTCCTTCTCGTACTGCATCAGCTCCTCGGTGGTGAAACGCTCGCCGTTGACCAGGGTCTGCTTGCGGTAGAAGTAGGACGGGACCTTGGAGACCTGACCCTTGGGGACCTCAAGGTAATAACCGAAGATCCTGTTGTATCCGAGCTTGAGGATTGTCAGGCCGCTGTCTGCCTTCACTTTCTCAAGATAATCCTTCAGGATGGTGTCGCTGTGGTCGCGGACATCGCGCTTGTGGTCCAGATCCTCATCGTAGCCTGGGAGTATCACCTGCCCTTCCTGGAACTGCCCGAGGCACTGGTCGTTGACTGCCCTGTCAATGCGGTCCATCAGAGCGGCGCAGGCACCCAGGGCATCCTGGTCCATCGAGGTCTCCAGAAGTGTCAGATAACGGTCCGTGTTGGCTGAGATCAGGCTGAAGAAGCTTCCGATTGTCTGCTTGATCCCCACAAGGTCATGAGGCACGCAGCGCCTGAGCATTACACGGGTCACAAGACGGTTGAGGTCCATGGCCCCGCTCAGGGCCTCACGCACACGTGCAAGCTCCTCCGGGGATGAGACCAGAAAGCTCACCCACTTCTGACGGAAGGCGATCTTCTCCACGTCATGAAGCGGAAATGCGATCCAGTTCTTCAGAAGACGGCTTCCGCCGCTTGTCTTTGTCCTGTTCACGGAGTCAAAAAGCGAATAACGGGAGGAACCGTCAAATAGGTTGTTGAAAAGCTCAAGGTTCTTTCTGGAGCTCTCGTCCATGCTCACATAGGACTGCTCATAATCCACCTTGTAGTCAGTCAGGTGGCTGACAGAGCTCTTGGATGTCTCGGTTATGTAGCGGATAAGGGCACCGGCCGGGCAGACAAGCTTGTCATTCTCCTTAATTCCATATGCGGCAAGGGATTTCACCTTTGCCTGCTCGCAGAGAAGCTTGTAGCATGCCTTCTGGGTGAAATACCACGGAGCAAGCTTTGTCACCATGGCGGGATACAGGTCAATGACATCCTTGAAGACATAGTCAAGGAAGTACTCGTCCTCGCAGACCAGGATCTCCCTGGGCGAGAGCTGCTCAAGAGCAGTGCGGACTGACTGCACCCTGTTCTTCTGATCCAGGGCACGCAGATGGAAATCACCTGTGGAGACATCGCAGAAGGCCATAGACTGCTGGAAGAAGCAGATTATGTAGTTGAAGCTGCGGTCATCCAGGTAATCCTCATCCACGACGGTGGCAGGTGTCACAATGCGCACCACTTCCCTTCTTGCAAGGCTCTTGGAGTTCTCCGAGAGCTCCATCTGCTCACAGATGGCTATCTTCTTCCCCGCGTCCAGAAGCCGCTTGATGTAATTGCGCGCAGCGTGATAAGGGATGCCGCACATGGGGTCATCGCCCTTGTGTGTCAGAGTCAGGTTCAGGAGGGCCGATACCTCCCTTGCATCGTCATCGAACATCTCATAGAAGTCACCGACACGGAAAAAGAGCACCATGTCGGAGTGCTCATTTTTCATTTCGCGGTACTGCTTCATCAGAGGTGTCTCAGCCATTATTCCCTTCTAATTCAAGTTTTTACGATTCGGGTCAAGGTCAAGGAACAAGCGAGGGACAGTGCTTTCTGCACGGCCCAAGCGCAGTGACGTAGAGATTGGCCCGAAGCATCTTCCTTATATCAAGCTGGTGGAGATAGCAAGGACCAGGCTCATTCCGCTTGTCGGGCTGTTTCCATGGAAGTAGTTTCCACCGATCCAGTTGAATGTCCTCTCTCCTGCCGTGCTAGAGACGCTCGGGAACTTGTATGTGGCGTTCTTGACCAGGTAAAGACCGAGCGGGAATCCTGAGATCTTGAGCTTGAGTCCGCCGCCAGCTGCGAAGTACCAGTTGATGCCTTCCTTGATGTGTGAGAGCTCGGAGTTAACGCCTGTGGCGCTGACAAAGAGCTCGGCCTGGAGGATGTTGTCCACAAGCATGTAGCTGATCTCAACCATGTTGTCCCAGAGGAAAGCCTGGTCAACAACCATGTTGAAGCCACGGCCGATCGTCATACCGTCGATGTAAAGCATCTCATACTTTGTGGCACCGAGCTTCGGGTCCCAGAATCTCAGGCCCTGCTTCTCGTAATTGTAGAACTGCGGAAGCATGAAGTTCGCTGATGTGGAAACGCAGAGCATGATGTTCTTGACGGTGTCCTCGTTCAGGTTGAATGAGAAGAGCTTCAGGTAGCCTGCTGCGTTCTGGGAGACCTTGATGTAGTTCGAGAGACCTCCGAGAATACCTCCGGCATATGTGAGGCTGGTTGAAAGCACATATCCCTTGGTGGTGTTGGTGATATAGTCCCTTCCGTCCCACTGGAGGCCGAATGACAGCTTGTTTGAGAACTGCCACTTAAGTCCGTACTGGTAGATCAGCTTCTCGAACGGCATGTACTTGGGGTCATACAGGGCCTTGTTCAGGCTGACTGAGGCTCCGCCGTAGACAGAGAGACGTCCGACATCGAAGATGAACGTGTAACCCGTGTTGTATCCCACTGAGAATGTCATGAGGTCATACTTCATCAGATCCCTGCTTGCAGGATACTCGTTGTTGGATGCAGCCCACTGCTCCGCGCTGGAATATCCCAGAGGCCATGTCTCTGAGCTGTTTCTTCCGTTGTAATAGACAGGCGCACCTGTTCCGAGCTGAAGCTCATCAGCATATCTTGAGTGGGAGAATCCGAAACTGAACGTGTTGGACCATCTGTAGTCGCGGAACCACTTGTCTCCGAAGCTGATGTTGACTGACTGCGTGTCAGGTGACAGGGAGAGGTTAAGGCCAAGCTCCTGCCCTCTTCCACCCAGGTTGTGGTCTGTCCACTGCATGAAACCGGATACCGGGAAGGAATTGAGCGTGCCTCCGAAAGTGGCACCGAACTGGATGTCCTTTGAGTTGCCTTCCTCAAGCTTGAACTCAAGGATGACACCGTTCTCCTCCTGTCCGTACATCAGGTCGTAGTCAAGGTTTGCAAGAAGACCTGTGTTATAGAGGTTCTGGGCACTTGTGATAAGCTTCTGCTTTGAGAAGATGTCACCGGGCTTGATCTCAAGCTCACGCCTCATGACATAATCCTTGGTCTTCCCAAGACCGGAGATCAGGATCTGCTCCACAACAGCCTGAGGACCCTCTGTGATGTCAAGGTAGAACTTGACTGTCATGTTCGTGTCATCCCTGATGTTGTAGACATCCATTCCGTTTGAGATGTAACCCTCATTGTAGTAAAGGTCGGCGATCTTGCTGTATTCGTTCTGAACGGATTCGAGGTTAAGCACGGAGCCCTCTTTCATGGACTGGACCTTGCGGATCTCTGCGTCCGTGAAGATGGTGTTGCCGTCGACCTCCATTCCTCCGTAGAACCACTGCTGGCCCTCGATGATGTTGAATGTGACAACAGCCTCCCTGTACTTCTCGTTGGATGACTCGACATAGTCGATCTGAGGCTCTGAGACAATGACATCAATGTAACCGTTGCGCTGGTAATATGCGACGATGTTGGCCATGTCCGAGCGGAGCTTGTTCTCATCCAGATATCCGTTGTTGAAAAGGGACTTGACCTTGGACTTGACCTCTTTCTTCAAGGAGGAATAGTCAAAATGCTCGTTTCCGGTGAACTCAAACCTGACGATACGTGTCTGCTGTCCCTCAGTGATTGAGAAGTTCACGACATAGGTGCTGTCCTCAGGATTCTCGATGATCTCATATTCGACAGGGACAGTGAGAAAACCCTTTGAGCTGTAAAGATTTACAATCTGCTCTCTTGCGGTCTCGAACAAGGCCTTCTTACCGGGGTCGATGAAGCTTCCGACACTTATTGACTGGACGGCCTCTCTCAGTTCCCTTGTCTTTACGGCGCTGTTGCCCTCATATGTGATCTTTGAGATCATCGGGATCTCGTAGAACTCAAAGGTGATCCTCAGGTCCCCTGCCTCATTGCGCTCGGCGTCGGCCGTGAAGAAGTCTATTCCGTCTATCTCATAGAGCTTTGACTGCAGTTCGGCAAACAGCTCGTCCGTGAAAGGCTTGTATCTGTAGACATAAAGCGCATTGTTGATCTCTGATTCCGAGACATTCTTGAGCCCCGAGAATGAGAACTCGGAGATCTCCATGTTGTAATACCAGTCGTCTGCGGCTGCGGCACAGAAGAGCGCAACCAGTGCCAGAATCAGGATCAGGGCCAATTTCTTCTTCATCTGTATATTTCCTCAAAACAACGAATTCAATCTATTCAGTATAACTAAAACTGTATCTGCTTGGTTACACTGAAACCAATAGTATCCAAAATATCGAAAACAGACAACTCACGCGGGTTCGTGAACATGCTCCACGTGCCCATCGGAGTATCCCAGTCAAGGCTTATCTCAGTGTCCAGGATAAGGTCCTTGGACAGGAAGTTGCCAACATTGCTTGACAGCCTGGAATGGCTGTCGGCCTTCAGCATCAGACGTATCTTGATGAACCAGTCAAGCCCTATGTACTTGCCCGCAAAGAGCGATGTCCCGTCCAGATAACGCGCCAGGAGACTGATGTCCCCTCTTCCCGCCAGCTCTCCTGGGAGGGCATCGATTATGATGTTGGAAAGGATGTTGGACCTGGCGGAGAAGATATCCAGTCCCAGGGAGTTACGCACTATTCCGGTTATGGAGTAATTCTTGTTGGACTCAAGCATTCCGACTCTTGTGAGGGTCTCCGTGGCAGTTGCAGCGAACGTTGCAAGAGATGAGAGCGAGAGGTTCTGGTCCAGGGCTCCGGATGACATGACGCTCTGCCCCAGCATGGCCAGGATCTCGTTCTCCGTCTTCATCGGGGTGCTTGAGAAACGCGGGCTCAGATCATCAAGGGTGGCGTTCTGGAGTATCATGCTGATGACAACCTTGTTTCCGTCGGAGTCATAGTCGGTTATCTCTGCGGTGAGGTTAAGGACAATCGGGATGGCGGAATTGCTTCCGGAAAGCTTCTTCTGCGTGAGGTCAAGGCTTCCCTCCTTGATTATGAAGTCGTTATGGAAGTAGTAGACCTGACCGGTTTTGAGTGATATTCCGCCGTCCGTGCTGAATGAACCGTCCTCTGAGATGACCCTTACGCTCTTGTCCTCCGCAAGGGTGAAGTTGATGAATGAGTTGTCTTTCTCAGGATAATAGAACTCCACATCCTTGCCGGTGGTAAGCCGTACGTCCATGTCCATGGAGAGGTTCCTGTTCTGGTTATAGAACCAGTCAGGCATCTCCTCATCAAAACGGAAGTCAATCAGCATTGACGATGCCTTGATGTCCGTTGTCAGCTTGGATGTCCCGCCTGAGAACTCAAATCCGATATAGCCGGAGATATCGCCCTTGACCTCCAGGTCCGTTCCGATATTCATGGGAAGCCAGAAGAAGATGGGAGTGTTCTCATTGATGTTGATGTCAATGCCGAAACTCTCTATTCCCAGCCCCTGCATGACGATATCAAGAGAGACATCACCGTAGAAATACCTTCCGTCCGACTCACTGTAGCCGGAAAGCAACGTCCTGGACAGTGAGAGCTCGTGGTCATGAAGTGACAGTGCCACGTTCTTGACCGAGATCATCTGATCCGGGAGATAGTACAATGACATCTCGAATGACTTGCAGTATGCCATGCCGTAGAAGCTCGGGTTCGATGCCGGACCCTTGATGATCACATCTCCCTCAATCGTGCCGTTGGTGAACTCCATCAGGGTTGAGTTCATCAGCTGGTTCAGTATCGGCAGCGGGAAAAGGATGTCAGAGACAAGAAGGTCGAGCTCAGGACCGAGATAGCCGCGGGCATTGAAGCCGAAGAGAAGCTCCCTGTCGATGCTAATATCAATATATTTCTCTTTGGAGTCGTAACTGCCCCTGACCATGTTCCCGCTGAAGCTCAGGCCATTGTTGCTGAGATTCATGTCTATCGAGAGATCTGCAAGCTCATAGCCGTCCTCAAGGGTCACATCCGAGATACCGACATTGAAGTCGATGCTATAGTCATTTCCGGTGAAGATCTGGATCAGCCTGTCAGAGATTGACTCCCCTCTTGCAGAGACCGTCAGCTTTCCCTTCTGTGTGCTGTACGTCCCATCTGCGGTGAGAACCTGGTTCTTCACATCTACTGATCCGTCTATCAGAAGATCAGCGAAATCAATGACAAGGGCTATGTTGTCAAGACTAAGGCTCCCCATCTGGCCCTTTGAGTCGTAGAGGGTCAGAGTACGGTCATCGAACATGGCGTTGAGGATCACGCTGTTGGCGTAATCATTTCCCCAGTTGAGAGTGGTCCTGAAATGGAAGGCATTCTCACGCTCACCCAGCATTGAGAACGCTGCCTTCATGGCCCCGTCAGTGCCGTTGACCCTGAAGTCCATATAGATCTGGTTGTCTACAGCTGAGCCAAGCAGGCTGTAGGCCTTGTCCTCTGACACCATGTCCACCTTGCCCTTGAGCCCTGTGGAGTCGAGTCTGATGAGATCTCCGATCCTGGGGAATGTGTAATCCAGCGTTCCGTCAAAGCGCATTCTCTTCTCTGAATTCTCAAAGGCCAGGTTCTCGATGAAGACGCTGTGGTCTGTCAGATTCAGGTCAAGCGATGCCCTCAGCCTTTCTCCAAGCTGAACAGAGAAATCCCTGAAAGTTACGCCGAAACCGGAATCTTCCATGCTGTAATAACCGTTCACAGCTGAATCCAGTGTCAGGCGCAATGATTCTGAGGCTATTATCGTGAGGTCCTTTATGGCACCTTCCGCGTTCACAAGGCCGTCACTCATCTCCACATCAAAATCAAGCTTGTCGCCTTTGAGGGAGAGAGAAAGCGGGTCGACCTTCAGGATTGCGGTGAAGTTGAAGTCTCCGTCAATGTAAGGGGATGCAAAGACGGCCTCGGATGAGATCTCTGTTGCATCCGCCCAGTTGACCGACCCGTTGAGCTCGGTACCGACAAGGACCGGAGAGGACACGTGATAGTCATATGTCTTTGAGCCCTTCTCATGCTCGAAAAGCATGCTCATGTACTCGCTTCCGTCATTTGCGTTCTGCAGCTTCAGACGGCCATAAGGGACCATGTCCTCAAAATCAATGCTCCCGTCAAAGGAAAGCCTCAGGCCTTCCGCCGTCACGGCAAGGGTCGCTATATCAGCTATGCTCCTGTCAACTGTTGCCTCAAATGTCAGGGCACCGTTAAGCATCCTCTCCCCCACCTTAATGTCCCTGGCTGCTGTGTTTATGGAGATTCTACCGTCGGCAAGGACATCAAAGACCTCCTTGGCCTGAAGGCTCCGGCCATAATCCCCGCCAAGGACAGATGATGCCCAGGCATCAAAGGATTCAGTCAAATCAGATGACATGATGATGCTGCCGTTAAGTGAGGTGGATGAGGATACAGCTCCTGCAGATGCCAGGAACCTGTCATAAATGACTTTGTAGTCAGAGAGCACGAGGTCAGTCAAAAACATGCTAAGGTCAGCTTTGCCTTCCTTATAACTGAATGAACCCGAGACATCATCCTTTACTGCAAGCGAGGCGGATATGCTTCTGTCAGTGTTTATCCTTAATGAGAGGTCCGCATCAGGCAGAGAAGCCATGCTTATGTCATTCAAGTCCACATATGCGAAATCCAGGCTCCTGAAATCGCTTGTCTGAGCTGATACGGAAAGAGACGCATGCATGGCACCTGCAAGATCGTTCTGGTGACGGGCATCAAGGTTTCCTTTAAGCAGAAGACCAAGGCCATCCGCAGAATATGAATACTCCACCGCCAGATCAGATGCCCTGACATCTGACAGCCCCATGCCCTCAAGGCCGGATATGCCTGCAGAGGAGAGACTCAGATCTCCGATGCTGCTCTTGTCCCCAAGATTAAGGCCTAGCCTGGCGCCAAGGCCGGAGGAATCAACCGAATACTGCCCGTAAGATCCCTTCAGGCTTTCAAGCGATATATCTGCGGTAACAGCATCTGAGCCGTCATAAAGGCCGCTCATATTGAATGAGGATAAGCTGAACGATACATCAGAGAACTGTCCTCTGAGATAATCAAGCTCTGCTCCTGCACTGGCCGTGCCGGATCCCATATCATAGCTTATGGTGAATGTGGCACCGTCCACAGAGGCATCGAGCCCTATTCCCATGTCATTCAGGTCTGCGAATGCATCCTGGGCATAGACTGCGGCGGTCACCGTTTTACCGGATATCCTGGCTATGGCTGAAAGATCTGCAAGGGATGCGATCTCTGAAAATGTTGCGGAGGCTATGGACATGCGCATGCTCAAAGATGAGTCCACAGATCCTCTTATATCCCTTACGGTCACTGTCCTTCCACCCGGAAGACTTCCGGACAGCGTCACCTCCGGAAGGTTGATGTCCGCACCGTTGAAAACAATGCCCTTGCCCATCTCTGCCGTGGCATTAATGCCGTCTGCAACAAGATGCAGGCCGTTATAATCCGCCTCTACACAGAGGTTCCTCAACGTGGCAGACACACCAAGGGAGTCAAGCAGGCTTGAAGAAGGACTGCTGCTTCCGGCAGTGGAAGCTGTGGCTTGAGGCCTGCTCTCCTGAGGCGCGGCAGCCTGAACCTCCGTATAGACCGGATCTGTTGACTCCCCTGCCTCAGGGGCCATCTTTGACAGAAAGCTACTGATTGTGCTGTCATCCACATGGATTCTTGGATCATTCAAGGTTACTGCCACAGTTGATGAGCTCTTCCAGAGGGCAAGCCTCAGGACATCAAAGACCGTCATGGAGATATCCGCGCTGGGAACAGTCAGAATCTCATCACCGCTGACCCTCACGCTTATTCCGTTGATCCGTATGGACCGCATCAGAGTGCTCTCCATGCCCTCTGCAGTGATCTCAATTCCGTTATTCCCCGACGGCAGGAATGACCTGACCATCTCACGTATCCTGTCCATGCCGAATGTCGATACCCTGAAGAAAATGACAGCCAACAGTACTGCAAGCACAAGGAACACTGAGATTAATACTGATGAGGCTGTCCTACGGAATTTCATTCGTAAAGATTATAACAACGCAGGCTGATTAAAGTAACCTGTGTCAATTGAAATAAAATGTATTTTGTGTGTATATTTTGGGTATGTCTGAGATACTGAGGAACTTTTGGGTCCTTGAGGGCCTTGACGGTGCAGGAACAACAACACAGCTCAAGAATCTTGAGGCTTACATGGTGGACAAGGGCCTGCCGGTCTTCAGGACAGCCGAGCCCACAATATATGAGACAGGCAAGTTCATCAGACGCGTTCTATCAGGAGAGGTCAAGGTGCCCCAATCCACAGTCGCATACCTCTTTGCCGCTGACAGGGACAACCACCTCAACAATCCGGAATACGGGATCAAGGCACATCTTGCAAAGGGAGAGACCGTCATATCTGACAGGTATTTCTTCTCATCATTCGCATATCAGAGCATAGGATTCGACCCTGATGCGGTCATGATGCTCAACAGCAGGTTCCCCTACCCGGAGCTTGTGCTTTACGTTGACACGCCTGTAGAGGACTGCATAAGCAGGATAGACAGCCGTGGCACAGACAAGGAGATCTACGAGAAGCTGGACTACCAGCGCCTCGTGCATGAGAACTATGAGAGCTTTTTCAAAAGGCTCCCCGAGGGTTGCCGCCTGATCCGTGTGGACGGCACGCTCACAAGAGAAGAGATTTTCAAGTTCCTGATCAAGGAGATAGGAGTATGAGACGAGGGTCTGGGCACGCACCAGGCCCTTGCTGTTTTAAGGAGGACGAGGCAATGAGAGTTTGTTGCCGTTTGTTGCATTTTCACAAACTTTTTATTGCGGACTGTTTTTCGGCCATGGTAAAATAGCCATATCTATGAATAAATGCCCGTTCATCTGATCCTACCTTCGGTTCCACTCATGGACGGGAAAAGGAAGTTACAGTGCAAGAGAACTGTGCAATTGAACTGAAGAACATCAGAAAGACATTCGGTTCCGTTGTTGCCAACGATGAGATCAACCTCAAGATCAACAGGGGTGAGATCCTCTGCCTGCTCGGTGAGAACGGAAGCGGAAAGACCACGCTGATGAACATGCTCTCCGGAATATACCAGCCTGACAGCGGCGAGATATTCAAGGACGGCGAGCAGGTCGCGATCAGGTCCCCGAGGGACGCTTACGGCCTGGGAATCGGAATGATCCACCAGCACTACCATCTGGTCGATGTCTTCACCGCCGCCCAGAACATCATCCTGGGCCTTGAGGACGAGAAGATGGACCTGGGCGCGGTCAACGACAAGGTCAAGGACATCTGCGACAGATACGGCTTCCATGTCGATCCCAAGATGAAGGTCTACGACATGTCCGTCTCTCAGAAGCAGACCATCGAGATCGTCAAGGTCCTGTACAGAGGCGCCGAGATCCTGATCCTGGACGAGCCCACCGCAGTCCTCACCCCTCAGGAGACGGACAAGCTCTTTGCCGTCCTGAGGAACATGAAGAAGGACAACAAGGCCATAGTCCTGATCACCCATAAGCTTGCTGAGGTCCTTGATGTCTCGGATAAGGTGGCCATTCTCAGAAAAGGCAAATACATAGGCACTGTGAACACCAAGGAGGCCACGGCCCAGTCGCTCACCGACATGATGGTCGGGCGTGCAGTAACCCTCAACATTGACAGACCCGTTTATGACAACCCTAAGGACAGACTTGAGATCAAAGGCCTGACAGTAGTCGACAATGAGGGCATAAACAAGCTCACAGACGTGTCTTTCACTGCAAGGACCGGTGAGATTCTCGGAGTTGCGGGAATAGCAGGCTCCGGACAGAAGGAGCTTCTTGAGGCAATCACAGGCCTTTATCCCGTCAAGAGCGGCTCAATTGCCTTTCTCAATGATGACGGAAGCAGGAACGAGCTTGTAGGTAAGACCCCCATGCAGATCAGGCAGGCAGGAGTCGGAATGGGCTTCGTCCCTGAGGACAGGCTTGGAATGGGTCTTGTCGGATCCATGGGAATGACGAACAACATGATGCTCCGCTCCTGGCGCAACGGAAGGAGCATCTTCTTCAACAAGAAAGAACCCCAGTCCCTTGCTGACAGGGTCTGGAAGGACCTTGAGGTCGTCACTCCATCCACTGAATTCCCGGTAAGGCGTATGTCAGGAGGAAACATCCAGAAGGTCCTTGTAGGAAGAGAGATTGCCTCAAGCCCACCCGTGCTTCTCACCGCATATGCGGTCAGAGGCCTTGACATCAACACCTCATACACGATCTACAACCTGCTCACCGAGCAGAAGATGAACGGTGCCGCCGTCATGTATGTCGGAGAGGAGCTGGACGTCCTTCTGCAGCTCTGTGACAGGATCTTGGTCCTCTGCGGCGGCAAGGTCAGCGGCATTGTGGATGCAAGGACAGTCACCAAGGAGCAGATCGGCCTCCTTATGACCTCGATCGGAGGACGCGAAGGAGGTGCGGAGAATGAGTGAGAAAGCCAAGACACCGTTTATCAGGCTTGCGAAACGCGTAAAGAGCGACATGATGAGCCCCAGGAAGGTCTGGGCAATCAGGATCGGATCAATAGTCTTCGCGTTCCTGCTCGGAATGATCCCCATCCTCATGGCGGGAGAGAACCCGTTCGAGAGTTACGGGATAATAATCTCAGGAGCACTCTCAAAGCCCGGATACATCAGGCAGACAGTCAAGAGGGCCGTCCCTCTCCTGGGTGTGGCTCTGGCAATAGCTCCCTGTTTCAAGATGAAGTTCTGGAACATCGGAGCCGAGGGTCAGATCACCATGGGAGCCATCTTCTCATCGGCAATCGCCATCTGGATGCAGGACAAGCTCCCTGCCCTTCCGCTGATCGTGCTGATGATGCTGGCCGGAATCCTCGGAGGTGCCATCTGGGCGTTCATCCCGGGATTCTTCAAGGCCAAGTACAACACGAACGAGACACTCTTCACCCTGATGATGAACTACATAGCCATCGGAATAGTCAGGTGGCTTCAGGGCGGACCGTGGGAAGGCAGGCCCGGAACACAGATCATCCCGATGTTCAAGGACAACGCAAGGCTGCCCAACGTCTTCGGAATCTACTGCGGCTGGATCATAGTGCTTGTCATGGTGGTGATCGTGCATATCTACATGAACTACACCAAACACGGTTATGAGGTTGCGGTCATAGGAGACTCGCTGAACACAGCCCGCTATGCCGGAATGAACGTCGGCTGGGTCATGATGAGGACGATGCTCTTCTCCGGCGCCATCTGCGGATGTGTCGGCTGGATGCTGGTCTCCGGTGCCAACGGAACGCTGAATGCCGATGTCGCAGGCGGTGTGGGATTCACCGCCATCACAGTCGCATGGCTGAGCCAGCTCAACTGCTTCGCGATGATCATAATAGCCTCGCTTCTGGCGATTATCGGAAAGGGATCGGCCACACTGCAGACAAAACTCGGAGTACCTGCATCTGTCTCAGACATCGTCTCCGGAATACTTCTCTTCTGCATGCTCGGTTGTGAGTTCTTCATCAACTACAAGATTGTGTTCAGAGGCAGATCAGAAAAGGGGGTTAAAGCATGAGTTTCCTTAATTCAGTTGTTCTTCTTTTCGCTGCGGCAGGAGCTTACGGAACCGCACTGATGTTCGGAACCCTCGGAGAGATCCTCACCGAGAAATCAGGAAACCTCAACCTGGGCGTTGAGGGAATCATGTACATGGGCGGAATCTTCGGACTGATTGCCCCCAACCTCTATGAGGCCGCCGTGGGTGAAGGCAACGCCAGCCCCATTGTCGCCATTCTGCTTGCGATAATCGCAGCATTCCTCATCGGAGGCCTGGCAGGTGCCCTCTTCTCCTTCATAACAGTCACACTCAGGGCCAACCAGAACGTCACAGGTCTTGCAATGACGACATTCGGAACCGGAGTGGCAAAGTTCGCAGGAGAGCTCAGAAGGCTTCAGATCGGCGGTTACGTGACCCTGTCCAACAGACTCAAGTTCGCCTTTGACAAGCATTTCATGCCGGATTTCCTGAAGAACATCCCTGTAATCGGAAAGATCCTCTTTGACCAGAGCGAGTTCTTCTATCTTGCCATCATCACCGCCATCCTGATGCACCTGTTCCTGACCAAGACCAAGACCGGCCTTTACCTGAGGGCAGTCGGAGAGTCCCCGGTCACCGCAGATGCCGCCGGAATCAACATCACCAAGTACAAGTATCTTGCGACCATTGTCGGCGGCGGAATATCGGCCATCGGAGGTATGGTCTACACCATGACAACGGCAGGCTGTGTCTGGATTGAGGCATCCCTTGCCGGAACCGGATGGCTTGCAGTAGCACTTGTCATCTTCTGCACATGGAGGCCGCTGAAGTCCACATGGAGCTCGGTGCTGTTCGGAGCCCTGATGATCATGTATCTCAGAATCATCATAAAAGGTTTCCCGATAGAGCTTTACAAGATACTGCCATATGTCGTCACCATAATCGTGCTTGTTATCACCAGCATGAGGAACATAAGGGACAAGCAACCGCCGGCATCGCTTGGAAACAACTACTTCCGCGAGGACCGCTGATTATTTGTCCAGTGGAATTATTGGTTTGTTTATGTTAGTCTTGTGACTATCAGATAGAGAAAAAACGGGCAGAGCCCGTAAAGGAGTTATGTATGAAAAAACTAACAGTGGTTCTTTTGATTGCTGTTCTTGCGATCACAGCCGTGTTCGCTCAGGCCGGTGGCGAGAAAGCCGCAACAGGCACAAAGGCAACAAAGATCGGTTTTGTCGTCATCAATGATGAGTCTGACCAGGGCTACACCTGGAACTTCACCAACGGCATGAACGCAGCCATCGAGAAACTCAAGGCTGAGGGCTACAATGTCGAGCTGATGACAAAGAAAAACACAACAGAGTCCGCAATCTGTAAGGACAACAACATCGAGCTTGCTGAGGAAGGCTGTGAGATCATCTTCAACAACAGCTACGGTTTTGAGCCATACATGCTCGAGGCCGCCAAGGAGTATCCTAACACCAAGTTCGTCGGAATGACAAACTGCGCCTCTCAGGTTGACAACAACCCCAACACATTCAACGCTTTCGCAGCCATCTACGAGGCCCGCTATGTCGCAGGTATCGCAGCCGGCATGAAGCTCCAGCAGGAGATCAACGAGGGCAAGATCAAGCCGGAAGAGGCAGTCATGGGTTATGTCGGAGCCTTCTCATTCGCAGAGGTCATCTCCGGTATGTCAGGCTTCTACCTTGGCGCAAGAAGTGTCTGCCCGAGCGTCACAATGAAGGTCTACTTCGTCGGAACATGGGGCGATGCAACTCTCGAGGAAGCAGCAGCCAACGCTCTCATCGATGCAGGATGTAAGCTCATCTCACAGCACTCTGATACAACATCCCCTGCCCTTGCAGCACAGAAGGCAGGCGTCTACCATGTCGGTTACAACACAGACATGACAAAGGTTGCTCCTAACGCTTCACTGCTCTCATCCAGAATCGACTGGACAAGGTACTTCTACACATTCATCAAGAACCACATTGATGGCAAGGAGAACCCGTCAGACTGGACAGGAACATATGCAGAGGGCGATGTCAAGGTCACAGACCTCAACACAGCAATCGCAGCTCCTGGAACACAGGAAGCCATGGACAAGGCAATCAAGGCCTTCCATGACGGCACACTCAAGGTCTTTGATCTCTCCAAGTTCACAATCGGCGGAGCTCAGGGAACCAACGAGAACATGTATGACAGCTTTGCAGCAGTTCAGGGCAACGCAACATACGATGGATACTTCCACGAGTCAGAGACACAGAGTGCTCCGTACTTCGTCGGTAACATCGATGGAATCGAGTGGCTCAACGCAGCATATTGATTGCATGCACATGAAAGAAAAGGACTCCGGTTGGAGTCCTTTTCTTTTTATACAACAAAGAATTGCTTTTACTTCAGGGCAGCCTTCATCAGCTCAAAGACCTCTGACGGCTTGACTGAGGCATCGATCTCCTTGATCAGGCCCTTGCCCTTGTAGTAGCTGATCAGAGGCTCGGTCTGCTCGGTGTAGACCTCAAGGCGGTGCATGATCGCATCCTCCTTGTCATCCGGACGCTGGACCAGGTCCTCCCCTGTCTCGTCATCCTTGCCCTCGACCTTGGGCGGGTTGAAGATGATGTGATAGATGCGTCCTGTTGAGGGGCACATCCTGCGGCCTGAGAGGCGCTTTACGACCTCTTCCTTGGATATCTGGAAGTCAATCACTGCATCAAGGTCTGTCATCTCGGCCAGGGCATCTGCCTGAGGGATTGTGCGTGGGAATCCGTCAAGGATGAATCCGTTCTTGCAGTCAGGCTCGGCAATGCGGTTGCGGACCATCTCGATTGTCACTGAATCAGGTACCAGTCCGCCTGAAGCGAGAATGGATTTGACCTGGAGGCCCAGCTCAGTCTCGTTCTTGATGTTGCTCCTGAAAAGATCTCCGGTTGAGATGTGCGGAATGCCATAATACTCTTTTGCGGATGCTGCTATTGTTCCCTTTCCTGCTCCCGGGGGGCCAAGAAAAACCATTCTCATCAGATTACCTCCTGACACTAAATATAGGGCTTCGAAACCTCGAGATAATACTAGCATAAAAAACTGTATTGTGCAAATTCACTGTGTGCATTACAATTTTCTGTTGGTGCATGTTACACCGTTTGGAGGTCATGACAATGGACATTGAAGGCAGAAAAGTAATCATTCATGCAGCAGATCTGGACGGATTCCTTCTGGACAGCGACAAGGAGAGAATCAATCATGTCAACAAGCTCTATGAGAGCAGCATTGAGGCATGCACGGAAATCGAGGGCGGAAAGAGATCAGAGGACAAGCTTGTCTCAGCTCAGGGTGCCATAGGAAGCTATCTTGAGAGCATCTGTGAGGTCGAGCCACGCATCCATGTCTATTGTTTCGAGTCACCTAAGGAGCAGCATGCCGCAGCCAGCCGCCTTGTAGCAAAGCTCAGGGATCCAGAGACAGGACATGAGGAGTTCCTCTACTACATCCAGAGAGCATATGAGCTTCTTTTCACACATATATTTACGGACACGGTGATCCAGACAAAGAGATCCATCATCACAAAGACACCTGTGACAAACCCGTGCAGGAATTATGCCGTGCACAGGATCCCTGATGTCGATGAGATCACAAAGGACTGCGTCATGTGCGTCATGCTCCGCGGTGCCCTGCTCCCAAGCATGATCATCAGCAAGGAGATCCAGGACTACAGCTCTGACGGCAGAGTGACACCATTTGCACTCTTCAAGATCAAGAGGGACGAGACCAAGAAAGAGAGCAACATGGCTTATGTGCTTGACCTGGACAAGTCATTCTTTGACTTCAAGGACCTTGACGGAAAAGACCTCATCTTCGCAGATCCGATGAACGCAACAGGCGGATCATTGATCACAATCGTCAATTACCTCAAGGAAAACGGAGTGAAGCCGAAGAGCATCAAGTTCATCAACGTCATCTCCGCGCTCAAGGGATCCTTGAGGATTGTCAGGGCACTTCCGGAATGCGAGGTCTATACCCTTTGGATGGATCCTGTCCTGAACGATGCCGCCTATATCCTTCCAGGACTTGGAGATGCAGGAGACAGACTCAACGGCTGGGACTATCCGGGAAATCCGAGAAACATGATCCAGCTCATTGCCGATTATGGTTCGAACATCACTAACCTCTACAGGGCTCAGGTCAAGAAGATTGAAGAGACAGTCCTTGGCTGAGAGAAGAGTCTTGCTGGCGGTCATCCTTGTGATGGCCGCACTTTTATTATTCTCCTCCTGCAAGACGACATCCGGCTCGGAGCATGACCAGATTGTCCGAACTGCCATAGACCTGGCAAACACCTACTTGGAGGCGGGTCAGCCGGAGAAGGCCGTTGATGCCTATGACCGGGCCCTTGAGCAGGCGGATGACTACAGGCTGTATTTCAACAAGGCCCTTATCCTCTCTGACCTTGGCCTTCATCTTGAGGCTGCTGATCTCTGCAAGATAGGTTTCGGGAAATACCCTTACATCATCGCATTCAAGAAAGCACAGGCTGAGTTCCTTTATCTGGCAGGAAATACAGGAGCCTCTTTTGAGGCTTACAAGGAAATGCTGGAGCTGAACCCCTATGACAGGGAGACGCGCCTTATCTTCATCGGAAGGCTCATGGAGTCAGGACAGGCCTCAACAGCCTATGAGCAGGCCTTGCTCCTGTGGGACCAGGGCTACAAGGACAAGGAGACCGTCTCTTACCTGCATTCAGTGCGCCCTGACATCTGGCAGAATGTGTACGACTTAATCATCGGACAGGAGTAAGCAGCCTTACAGCGCTATCAATCCGAATACAGCCCCTGCCCCGATCCAGAATATGGGATGGACCTTCTTCCACTTCAGAAGACAGAAGAGAATTACGGCAAATGCCGCAACCGGAGCCCAGAGAATATTCTTCTCAGGACCCAGGAATGTCAGCGGCAGCAGCTGCCAGAGGGCAAAGAGCAGAAGTCCTATGACAGCCGGACGCAAATACTTGAAGACCGTCTTCACCACAGGCTTCTCCGCAAATGCATCT
>JAEEGK010005782.1_pt1 | contig 29900 bp, 18 predicted proteins | sample 8958771 | NCBI WGS metagenome assembly JAEEGK01 (sample SAMN16246547, study PRJNA631951) | gut metagenome | biome: gut microbiome; feature: rumen; material: SC-attached | host: Bos | place: Iran: Karaj | collected 2018-10 | reverse complement strand
CGAATGCCAAGGCCGGCTACGTCATCCGCCGCATCCTGCGCCGTGCCGTGCGCTATGCCTACACGTTCCTCGATCAGAAAGAGAGCTTCCTCTATAAACTGCTGCCGACGCTCGTCGAGGAGATGGGCGACGCCTTCCCCGAGCTGAAGGCCCAGCAGACACTCATTGCCAAGGTCATGAAGGAGGAGGAAGACGCCTTCCTGCGCACCCTCGACAAGGGCATTGGCTTGCTCAGCGATGCAATGGATAAGCTTAAAACTGAGGGTAAGACCGAGTTGGACGGCGTTCAGGCTTTCCGTCTGTTCGACACCTACGGCTTCCCGCTCGACCTGACGGAGCTCATCTGCCGCGAGAACGGCTTCACCGTGAACGAGGAGCAGTTCAACGTCGAGATGCAGAAGCAGAAGGAGCGCGCCCGTAATGCTGCCGCAGTCGAGAACAGCGACTGGACGGAACTGGCCCCTGGTGAGCAGCAGTTCGTCGGCTACGACTATACCGAATATACCTGCCACATCCTGCGCTACCGCAAGGTGACGCAGAAGAAGAACGAGTTCTACGAGCTGGTGCTCGACTACACGCCGTTCTACGGCGAGATGGGCGGCCAGGTCGGCGACCAGGGTGTGCTCGTCTCTGAGAACGAGACCATCAGCATCATCGACTCCAAGCGCGAGAACGGCCAGACCGTCCACATCGTGAAGCAGCTGCCGAAAGACCCGTCGGCTGAGTTCATGGCCTGCGTCGATACCGACAAACGCGACGCCTCGGCTGCCAACCACACCGCTACCCACCTGCTGGACTATGCTCTGAAGCAGGTGCTCGGCGACCACGTCGAACAGAAGGGCTCATTCGTCAGCCCCGACACACTGCGCTTCGACTTCTCACACTTTGAGAAGGTCAGCGACGAGCAGCTGCGCGAGGTGGAGCGCATGGTCAACGACATGATTCGTCAGGACCTGCCGCGCGACGAGCACCGCGACGTGCCCATGGAAGAGGCTAAGAAGATGGGCGCCATAGCCCTGTTCGGCGAGAAGTACGGCGATGCCGTCCGCGTCATGCGCTTCGGTCCGTCGTGCGAGCTGTGTGGTGGTATCCATACCACCTCGACCGGCCGCATCGGCTTCTTCAAGATTGTCAGCGAGGCCAGTGTTGCCGCCGGCATCCGCCGCATCGAGGCCAAGACGGGCCGCGAGTGCGAGGAGCTGCTCTACAACATCGAGGACACGCTGAAAATCGTCAAGTCGTTCTTCAACAACGCCAAGGACCTGCAGGGCGTCATCCAGAAATACATCGAGGAGCACGACCACATGAAGAAGGAGATTGAGGCGTTCCAGGCTCAGGCCGTGGAGCGTGCTGCCAAGCAGCTGGTTGAGAAGGCCCGCAACGTGAACGGCGTGAAGGTCGTCACGGCCGTTCTGCCTATGGAGCCTGCTGCCGCCAAGGACCTTGCCTTCAAGATCCGTGCCTCTGTCGAGGGCTCGCTGCTCTGTGTGCTTGGCACGAAGTATCAGGACAAGCCGCAGCTCAGCATCATGATGAGCGACGACATGGTCAGCGACCACGGTCTGAACGCCGGTCAGATGGTGCGCGAGGCAGCCAAGCTCATTCAGGGCGGCGGCGGCGGTCAGCCCCACTTCGCCCAGGCCGGCGGTAAGAACGCCGACGGGCTGTCGGCAGCCGTCGATAAGGTCATCGAACTGGCTGGAATCTAAAGCCCAATAAAATATGGAAAGAAGGCGGGAGTTATCTTCCCGCCTTCTTTCCGTTTATAATGTAGATGCCCTTTTGTGGAGGAGCAGCCAGTCGGCGACCCGTCAGGTCGTAATAATGGTTGTCAGCCGTTGGCTTCTTGTTCAAGTCAGAAATGTCCACCGTTCCATAGGGCAGGACGTTGGCCTTGGCAGCATTCACCACCGAACCGTCACGGGTGTCGATGAGCATGGCAATGGCATTGAGGCGGTCGGGGGCCTGAATCAGGGCGTTGCCTACGGTTGACAGGCGATAGTTGAAGTGCTGTGGACGGTCGGCTGACGGCTTGGCGATGCTACCCGCTATGCCGTTGTCAACGCCTATAACGTCGATGGCAACGTGGTCAAAGGCGACATCCGTCAGGTAGTCGCCTCGCCCTGCATATTCAAGAAGGGCTGGTTCGGTTCCGCTGTAGTCGTTATAGCCGTTGTTCTGTCGCCAGCGCCGACCCTCACCTTTCAGCCCGTCGGCAGTCAGCAGGAGTACGAGGCTGTAGTGGCTGTCGTCAGCGCTGTAGGCAAATGTTGTCTCTACGTCGTAGTCGATAGCCGTCAGCTGCGCGTCAGCCCACGTTGCCGTCAGGCTGATATCGGCGGTGGCGGTTCGGCTGAGTGCCTCGCTGACCAGTTGGCCGGTGAGAAAAGAGCCGGTTGTCTGATAGCCGTGGTAGGGATCGGCGTAGATGTAGCGGTCGATGGCACACGAGGGAATTCCGCCACCCACCTGCTGTAGTGCGTGCTTATAAAAGGTGCTGTTCCGATAGTGCCAGACGACCATCGCGTCGCGGTCGTACTCCGGGTCGTCGGAGTGCATAGCGATAGCGATGAAGCGGTCGCCGAACTGCTGTTCGAGCAGGTGGATGCCGGCAATGCCGCGTATGCAGTTGTGGCACCAGGTGCCGGTGAACTCCTCCATTACCGTGCGCTTCAGCGGCTTATGCGTCAGTGCTACGAGGTTGGCAGTCTGGACCTCTGGAAGTGCCGTCGGTTCCTGACCGTTCACCTTGGTGATGGCCACGCTCAGCGCGTGCTCGGTGGCATTGGCAGGTACGGCGTATTCCACGGGGATGCTGCTGACCAGTCCCAACTCGTCGACCGCATTGGGCAGATCGTAGCTGCGTTCAGCCTGCGCCACCCCGTCGATGCTGACCTGATAGCCCACGGAGCGCAGCGGCTCTGCGCCGCTGTTCCTGACGCTCAGGTTGAGCGTTGCCTGACCACCTGCTACGGCGGTCTGTTCGGCAATGGGCAACGCCTCGGCACCTCGCTCTAAGAGCTGTGGACCGCTGATGAGTACCTGTAGGGGCAGCGAGCCATAGTTCGCCGACACGTCGGTGCCATTGTAGAAGAGGCTCAATGCAGCTCCCTTGCCTGGGCTGGAGAGGAGATAGGTGAGCGTTGTCGGCGCCAACTGAAGTGTTACACCGATATACACCGATGCGTAGGGGTTGGCCGTGGCCATCAGTCCGTAGGCCTCGTCGAACGTCACTACCGTTGGCAGCTGGTCGTGGGCCATATCGCGTAACTGGCCGACAGGAATGTCCATCTGCATAATGGTTGGGGCGGTACCCTCCTTGGGATAACTGGCCGAAATCCACACGCGGGCTCCCCGCACAGCCGTCTTGTCGCTGATCCAGAAGCGGAGACCGTGGGCGGCTGCGCCTACGGCGAACGGACTGTTCATCGGCGTGAGACGGATGCTTAGTTCGTTCTGTCCTTCGTAGAGCAGCGTCCGTTCGGCCAAGCCAAAGGCGGTGTTCCATAATCCCCACCACGCCTGTTGCCCCACGGCGGGCAGAGCCGCCGTGAGGGCAATCAGCAGTGTGGGAATCAGTCTGAGCAGTCTCATGGGCTTACCACTCGTCATCCTCACGGCTCATTCCAGGGCCGTCAGTCTCATCGTCGCTTAGCGTGCCCGTGCCCCCTTCGAGGTCGATTAGCGGTGAGCCGGCAAGCAGGTTCTCGGTTTCAGTGCTGAGCACCTCCACGTCGGGTGTCATATAGATTTTCTTTTCCATAATCTTTCGTTCTATTATTGGTTAAAACTGTGAAAAACGTAGTCACATTATCTGATAATCACCTTGCGTCCGTTGATGATGTTCAGACCCTTGGCAGCCTTCTTGACACGCTGACCCTGCAGGTTGTAGATCTCGGTATCCTTCTCGGCTGTCTCAATCGAGCGGATGCTGGTAGCCTCCTGACCGGGCAGGATGATGCGGGCGCCGTCAACTGCAGCAGGGAAGTAGGCCTTTCCTGCAGCGAGCGTAGCTTTAGAGCTGGCCTTGTAGAAACCTATCTGGTCGTTCTCCTTCGAGAGGATGTAGCAACCTTCGAGATCGGCTCCTTCCATATCAGCGGTAGAAGCCACAAGATTATTCTGCATAGCTCCCAGTGCACCGCCATTGACGATGTTGATGTCCTTGGTTGCACCACCCTCAGCATAGAGCAGCACACCAATATTGGCAGGCACCTGCTGAACCTCCGAGAAAGTGATATTCATACCATCCAGAACTGCTACGTATGCCTTAATGCCCGAATCCGTGAAGTCAAGGGCCTTGTCGCAGGAGAAGGTCGCATAGCCGTCGGAGCCGACGGTAACGGCAACGGTCGATGGTTCAGCGGGCTTGACAGTGAGACTAATAGGTTCAAAATAATTGAAACCATAAGAACTGTATACGAAGCCTGCAGTCTCAACTATATCACCGTCTTTCAAATTCTGGATATCATCTATTGACACGGCTCCAAACAAGGAATTCAAGGCATAATACTCTTCATCGTCTAAAGTTATCAGATAGTCATCGGTGTAAGCTCCCTCTTTAATTTTCACGGTAGCATCAGTAAATTTGACATAACGCCAATAGGGATCGGCTGCCCAGGTAATCAGATCGGAAAAGTCAGTTTCTTCGTTGATGACAAGTGGCTGGGGTGCTTCGCCCTCGGTGATTTCGACATTAACACCCATACCCCAAAGGGCATAGCCAAGATCCATCTGGCTGTCTGACGTTAGTGTAAACCCACGTGTTATTCCCATTCCATACAATGAATAATCAGCGACTTCTGCAGCGAAGGTCAGTTTGCCATTAAGCAGATAACCTGCCTTCAGGCCAGATGTGCCAACATTCTCGAGCGAAACATTCAGAGCACCAGTTGCATCCTCAAGAACAAAATTGTCGTCGGCAACGTATGTTATAACGGCATTAGAAAGTGAAACTTCATAATTGCCAGAAGCTTCAACAGCGTTCAACTCGCCGATGTTTGCCTTTGCTACAACTTCGCCAGGTTCGTCTGGCCCGTCTGAAGCAAACTTCAGCACAATATACCCCCAAGCCTCATCATCCTCGTCATCAGTCAGCGACAGATAAACAGAACCAGCAGAAAGATTGCCAAATGAGAATTCTTGGAACATTGCCGAGTTAGTTAATTTGTCGTAAACAAGAGTGTATGGATTCTGCAAATTGCGCGCAGGAGTATCTTTTTCTAAAACCAGAAGCTTGTTTTCGGCCTCAAGTTCCACTGTCTCGTCAGTAAACGGAATGGTATAAGTCTTGGCTTCATTACCCACGAGCAAGACACCGGTATTAGCAGGCACTTTCGTTACCTGTTGTACGTTAGCATAGAACGTCAAATCCGATACGTCGTAAGTATAGCTTGTAACGACATAAGCTTTCACATCCTTTACCTCAGTGAAGTCAAGTGCATGGTCGGCACTAAACGTGGCATAGTACTTGCTGCCATCTGTCAAACTTTCGTCGAAAGTGACGGCAGCACTGGTAGCTGCGGGGGTAGGATTGAAGAGGATATAAACTGGATATACACTGCTACCTGTACCAGCAATTGTAATAGTAGTTTCCTCTTCACCACATTCTATAATACCGGACTCCTCGATGCCCGCTGCGCTATGATTAATAGTTTGTGCCTCTCCTTCGCCAACTTTGATGGTATAGCTGCGATCAGGGTTCGTGTTCTGAACAAACACTTCGAAAGACGTTGCTCCCTTAACCTTTATGGTAATATTCCGATCTGTGTTGGACATATTATAGAAGTCGCCTTTGTAGTCACCATAAGTTTTGTTCTCGTTCCAGTTTTGGGTAGAGGTTGCCAGATAACCATACGAAATGAAATTGTCCTTAGTCAGTGCAACAACTATATCATTTTGGTCAGTAACGTCCAGCAGGTCAATAGTTGTAACATTTGTAAATGTCAGTATGTAACTGTTTTTGCCTGCTGTGAGGGTAGTGGTATAGTTATCATCGGCCTTCTCCAGCGTGGCGGAAACAAGCTGATTGGTGATGACAGGATCGGCATCGCCTTCCTTGACAGTCGTTTTCACATTGTATTTTACAATGGGAATTCCTACATAGGCTTCGTCGATAGTCAGACTTTTATCTGAAAGGAGTTCATCAAGATTGCTGATGGACGTACCATTGACGGTTACCTCTGCTAATTCAACGGTAGTTACAGTTGAGGCGTCAGGTGTGGTGATAGTAATGCTTTTGACAATGTTGGGGGCACTGCTTCCTTGCTGATAAAAATAGAATGTCAGTTCATCGCCTGTTCCTGTCATATTGTAATCTATAGTTGTGGTGTTGCTTGCGCCTGGGTCAATAGTATTACTTTCTGGAGAGGATATTTCGGCCTCCTCCTTAATTAAGTACTTAACACGAGCACTTTTATTATTCTCAATAACTATTTTTACGCTCTGATTAACCCCTTTTACATGGATGGCGCAGAAACGGTTTGCGTTGATGTTGCCACCGCCATTAAATTGCAGGGCGTTGTTGGCTACATAATCGGCACAATTAAAGAAGATACCATTCACTGTAGTTTTAGCAGTAATGGGTGATTCAGAAGTGTATGCACTCCAATCACTTGACGAGAAGTCTGTTGAGAACAGAGTGACGTCTGCAGCCCGCGCCGATACAACGGATACCAGCGCAAGCAATAATAAAGATAAAATCTTTTTCATACGTTTACTTAGTTTTTGTTAGTTAATAATTATTTAATGATCACTTTCCTTCCGTTGACGATATAGACACCCTTCTCGGAAGTCTGTTTCACCTCGACACCACTGAGGGTGTAGACTTTCTGGTTCTGGATAGTGCGACTGCCGACGCGCGCACCGTCGATACCTGCCACGGCACGGTCGAATGTGTCGGCTGACAGGCCGATGGCCACAGGAATCTGACCCTGGTCGTCGACGATGTCGTAGGCACTGATGGCGATGTAAACCAGCTGTGGCGATACCGTTACCTTGTCAGGGGCATCGGGATTGATCATCTTGTCAGTGTTGCCATACTGCACGAAGGCCCCTATCTGTTCGTTGAAGGTGTAGACGTAGATGTTCTCGCCAGTGCAGGTAGCCCCCTTCGTACCACTATAATGTACCAGTGCGTCGTTGGCACGTTCGCGGGCGATGCCGTAGTTCATCTTGTAGGCAAAGCGGACAGTGCCCTTGCCGCTGACAATGGTGGGCACGCCGTTAATCTGCGTGACGTCAACCAGTGCTTCCTCCTTCGTGATGTCGAGATAAGTCTTGCCGTCGGCCGTCTTGACCAAGTCATCGCGCTCAGGCACCACGACGTGAGCCCCTTCACGCAAAGACTGCTCGCTGAGCACCCAGGGCTGACTGGTGATAATCACCTTGTAGCCGCCATCAGCAGGCAGCTCCGCCTGCGGAGCGTCGATGGCCGTGAAATAGGCGTATAGCCGTTCGCCGCCCTTGACGGTGAAGGTGTAAGGATTCTCTCGGCTGATGATGTCGCCCATCAGGCTCTCCGACTGCCAGTACTCAAACTGAAAACCATCGTTGGGCAGGGCACGCACCGTAATCTCATCGCCGGGCGAGTTGATGGGCTTGTCGACGAACACAGAGCCACAACCGGCATGTTCGTTGTCCTGATAATAACTGGTAGAGATGACGGCACCGTTGGTGAAGTAGGCAAATAACGTCAGCGGCACGGCTGGCGACGCTCCCTGCTTTGCCTCGGCCTGCGTGGCATAGACGGTGGCATCGTCGTTCAGAGCGTCGATCTGCAGGTGCTCGGCATCCTCGCTGAGCAGCTGATCCTTGGACGTGTCCAGCTGGCCGTCGCCGTCGGCATCGAAATACCAGCCCGCAAAGACGAAGCCGTCGGCGGGCTTAGCATAGATGTAGAAGAGGGTAATGTTAGAGCCCAGAATCTGTCCTACCGGAACAGCCTGCTTGAAGGGGAACTCGTCGCGCCAGACCTTGATGGAGTTGCTGTTAGGGCTCGCGCATACCTTTCCGCCACCATTGGGGGAAGCGACAATCTGATACCAGACGTTTGTGTAGCCTACTATTTCCGGTTCGGTGTCCTGCGCCTTGGCTTGCTGCGACTGTAGGCAGAGTCCCAGCAGCGCGAGTAGTGAAATGAGTGTTGATTTCCGTTTCATACGCTTATTATCTGTTTTTATTTGATGTATTTCTTTCCATTGACGATGTAGATGCCCTTGCCAGTGGCATTGGTGAGGCGACGGCCCGTCAGGTCGTAGAGCCGGTTGGTCGTTGTGTGTGTACGACTCACGTCAGAGATGCCGACCGTTCCGAACGGCAGAATGGCGGAACTGGCGGCATTCACTACCTTGCCAGTGCGGGTGTCGAGCAGTAGCGCTACGGCTGAGAGCCGCGCCTTGTCCTGAATGACCTTCACGTTCAGAGTCGTTACCAGTGCCGAATAGGTCTGAGTCTCCAGGGCCACGATAGGAGCCTTGATGCTCCCAGCATTACCGTCCTTGATGCCAAGAGTGTTCACCGCAACGTGGTTAAACTCCAGACCAGTGACGTTATACGGCGCCTCACGCCAGAACTTCATATCGTCGTCCGTGTAGTTCTTGTTGTCGTCAAAGCCTGACTCCGTGCTGAAGTAGTTGACCTGGGCCCATGGCTTCCCCTCGCCCTTCATGCCGTCTTCAACAAGGATGAAGGCTAGGCGATAGGGAGCCTCGTCGCTATTGATGCCGAAAGTGGTGGTCACGGTAAAACGCACGTCCCACTGCTGGCTGTCGTTCCACTGAGCTGTCAGCTCTAAGCCTGCCTCTGCCGGTTTCTCGAGGGCAGCGGCAAAGTCGGCATCAATACCGAAGTGGAACGCGCCCTTGCTCTTAGAGCCACTGTATGGGTCGAGTTTCCCGCCACGGTCGATGGTACAGGCCGGCACGCCGCCCGTCTCAGGCACCAGTTCCGGGTACGCCCCTATCTCCATTGGCTCGGAGTCGCCCATGTGAATGGCAATGGGAATGCAGCGTTCGCCGAAAATCTCTTTCAACCTCCGTAGGCCGACAATGCCCCGCGGACAGTTGCCGCACCACGTGCCCGTGTACTCTTCGATGACCGAACAGCGCGGGAACGTCACCGGAGCCGAAGGGTCGTGATGGACGAAGCGCACGTTGACCTTCAGCGGGCGCAGGCCCGCCATAACCGAAATCTCAGCCAGCAGCTCGCCGTATTGCGTAGGCTGGGCGTCGAACTGAGTCTGGATAAAGCCGTCAGCCGGTACGACAAACCCTTTCTCGTGGGGTGTCGTCTTGATGATGTCGCAGCTGCCGCCCATACACCATTGCAGGCGCGAGGCGTTAATTGTCTCAGTCTTCACCGTCAGCGTCGCCGTACCCGACAGCTCGGCCGACGTCAGGTTCCGCAGTATCAGTCCATTCGCGTTGCTGCCGGCAGGATTTGTTTCGCAGGCGGCTTCGCCCCAGATGTCCTCTTCAGACTCGATGGTGACGGTAGCCCCGTCGGCCAGCGGCTGTCCCTTGTAGCAGAACTGTGCCGACTGTGCCCAACTGTTCACGGCTACAGTCGCCGTCATCAATACAATAGTAAAAATCTTTTTCATATCTTCATTATCACTTTTCACTCTTCACTCTTCACTCTTCACTTTTCACATTTCACTTCCCTCGGGGCCGACTCGGGTGATGACGAGGTTGGCCATCTGGAACAATGTCGTCTGGATCAGACCGCCACGATTGACGCGCACGACAAAGCCACCCAGATGGTGGCCAGCCCAGTTGGCAGCCTTCAGAGTGGCCGTGCGGTAGCCTGTCGATTCCACATAATCGAGGCGTGCGCTGGCACCAATATCGGAAGAGGTGGCCACACGTCCATTGGAGTCGTAGAAGTAGCCGACGTCAGAGCCGCTGGCGGAACTTGAGAGTTGCATATTCGACGGGAACGTCAGTGTACACGTTGCATAGTCCAGTCGAACGGGTATGTAGGCATCGTCCCATTGCGCCTGATTGGCCCAGTGCATAACGATTTTCCCTTCCCGCTCGATGAGGTCGAACCGGGCAGCGGAATATGGGCCGGTGGGACCGCCGTTGTTGCCAACCAGATAATATGAGCCCAGGACATCGGCTGCGAGGTCGAATTGCACAAAGTTCATCGTGTCGCGTACATCAGCGCACTCGCTGACGATAAAGCCACGCCTCAGGTGGCCTTCGTCGTTGGAAGTTGCGGTGACGGTAAGCCGTTCACCGTCGAGCGACACGCTGATCCAGTCGCTGCACGACGTGACTGTCATAGGCAGGCTGTGGCGAACGGTGCTGACGAAGGAGCCGCCCTCAGAAGGCATATAGTGGTCGCTGGCAGGTAGTGTGCCGAAGACGGCTCCCTGCTGCTGGACCGGCAGCTGGCGTGAGGCAGAGCCTGCTTTCAGGGTGAGCAGAGCTGTGCGTCCGTCGTAAGCGATATTAGGCTGGACGGTGACGCTGACGGTAGTACCCTCAACGGCAGCAGAACACCAGTCGGCATTAAGTGAGGCTGTCAATGGCTGGTCGGTGCTGACGGCTACGGTCTGAGTGCTCCCCTCGGCGGTGAAAAGCAGTTGGTTGCTGACGATGGCAAGGCGTTCGTCGCCTGGAATGTGGCCCTTCAGCGGGTCATCGCCACAGGCAGTGAGGGCTGCTGCGGCGGCGCAGCACAACGAACAGGCGAGGAGGAATTTTATGCTTTTGGTATTCATACTTTCGTTTTTTCTTAATCTTCCATTCTTGTCTTTCGGTTGAGTGACTTGAGTCCCTCAAAGAGGGCACTGCCGTTGGTAAGCAGGCTGCCGTCGTCGGCAACGGCGGCATGGTAGTTGTCGTTCTCGTCGAGATAGACGTAGATGAGGAGTCCGCCGTCACAGTCGAGCACCTTAGGATTGGTGGTGGTGAAATTGAAGACGGGGTAGAAACGGTTCTGGTTCCAGCTGATTGTGAACTGGCCCTCGTCGGCAAGAGAGAGTGAGCCGTCAGTGTAGTTGTAGCACACCCAGTAGTAGGTACGTCCGTCGCGCTCGGCAACGACCTGCGAGCCAAGGGTGAGGTTGCCAGTGGCAGCGTCATAGTTCAATACGAGGTCGTAGGCGGAGCTGAGCCCCTGAAGGAGGTAAGTGCCCTCGAGACGGTTGGGCTTGAGATGAACGTTGACGCTACCACCTTTGTAAACGAGCGTATAGTCGGCCTCATACTTAGGATAGCTCATAAAGTTGGCGGGGCGGGGCACACCCTGCAGTACGACATCGTCGGCCCCGGGGTCGGTGCATCGTAACTCTTTGGTTGCGGTGTCGAATACGAACGACTGCAGACTCTTGCCCTCGATGCGCAGGGGGCGGTAGAGGCGTATGCCCCGGCTGTTGAAGGTGTAGTGAGCTACGGGGAGCGTGTCAGTGCCGGCAAAGAGCTGCAGACTTCTGTCGGAGGGATTGAAGCATCCGCTGACGGCACGACTGCCGATGGTGCCGCGAAGGGAGTCGACAAAGTGGTCGAAGATGTTGATGGTCTTGGCAGCATAGTCATCGGGACTGCCGGTAAGCCGGCGCAGATACATCGTATTGCGTGTTTTCTTCCCATACAGCACTATCTGGTCGTCGCCGATGCTGTCGACAACGAACTCAAACTCGCCGCCCTTGCCTTCGTACTCGCCGGCAGAAGGCGTGGAGAAGTAGTGCATCAGGGGGTTATAGGAGTCGAAGGTGAGCACGGGGCCATTGTCGTTGGTGATGCGGTAGAGCGACGTTGCCGTGGAGTCGGGTATGAGCGAACAGCCGACGGTAGCCGTCAGCGAGTCGAAGCGAACGGTGTAGACAATGCCTCCGTAGCTGAGGTCGGAGCTGGGGTAGTATTCGAATTCCCAGCCATAGTCAGCACTCGTCAGCAGCTTGTGGAGCCGGCTGACGGTGGACTGTAGCCGCTGGGTGGCAGTCTGCGGGAAGTAGTCGTCGACGGTGTCGTGGCAGGCAGTGAGGGCTGCGGCGGCGCCACAGCACAGCGAACAGGCGAGGAGGAGGTTTTTTATGCTTTTGGTAGTCATACTTCTTTCTTCAATTATTCAAGTCGGTCAAACTGATTCGGCCGCCAATAACCTCGGCCTGACGGCGCTGGACGGCCGCACGCAAGTCATAGAGGTTGATGTTGAAGGCGGTACGCATATAGTCGTCGACGATGTTAAGCTTGGCACTAATCAGACGGGAGCCCTCGTCACCGGCCTGCTGCATCCAGTCATTCCACCGCTGCTCGCTGTTACAGACGAACACGGAGAGCATCTCGGCAAAGTCCTCGGCATCGGAGTGCTGGGCGTAGTTGGTGATGAAGCCCCGCTTCAGATAGTCGACGCTGTAGGGATAACTGTTCCACTTGTCAGCCACATAGTCGGAGCCGGTGATGAGCTTGTAGTCGGCGGAGTAGACCTTCGTCTGGTTGAGGATGTGGGTAAACTCGTGGTGGATAGTACGTATATAATAGGTGTTGAGGTCGTCGGCATTTGAGGAGTAGAGGTCGATGTAGTTGGTTCCTGAGAGCAGAATCTTGCGCCCGCCCTCGGCAGTACCGAGGATATAGGTGCCATTGTTGTTATACTCCCATTCGCCAATGGTGAAGATGAGCTTGGGGAAGTAGGTGCGCGTGAAGGTAATTCCTCCAGTCTCGTCGTATGCCTCAAGACAGAGATACTTGACAAGATGGGCCATCTTGACGGCATCCTCAAGGCGCGAGGGCACGGTGTAGTAGTTCATATCCGACTCATTGTCCTCGTATCGGTACTTGAAAGCAATATTGTAGGGAGCGACGTAGTTGCGCTGCAGCCAGTAGTCAAACTCGGTGTAGCTGACCTGGTCGACAGTGATGACGCTCTCGCTGCTCAGCTCGTCGGCATCGCCACAGGCGGTGAGGGCTGCAACGAGGTTGCAGCATAGGAGACAGGCTGCCACAAGACGTGGCTTTCTAAACTTGATGGTAATCATATCTTTTCACTTTTCACTCTTCACTTCTCACTTCTCTCGGGTTAGGCACCACGCCGGCGGCGCGGGCTTTGAGGGGAATCTGTATGGCACGTCGCGGGTCGTCGGTGCGTAGCAGGTCGGTGCGCTGGTCGGGCTCTCCATCGGCATTGATGACGCGCCTGACGATTTCGATGCCGTAGCGCTTGATGTCATACCAGCGGAGACCGGTCTGTAGCGTCTCGATCCGCCGGAAGCCGAGCACGCATTGCAGCATTGTCTCCTTGATATCGCCCTCTTGTCCGATATCGAACTTCGGGTGCAGGTGTTTCTTAATAGTAGACTTGATGCCGAGGGAGTCGCTGTAGGCGTAGTCGACATCGTTATAGAACGTCTGTATGAGGCTGGGGGTAAGAACCATGTCGGTATTGACGATGTTCTGCATCCAGGTGGTCAGGTCGCCGGCAGCCTCGTCGTAACGTCCCAACAGGGTATAAGCCTCAGCACGTGTAAGGAGCGTCTCGTCGGCAGTGAAGGCAGGGTAGACGGTGCGGTAATAGCCCGTGCCGGCGATGGCGTCGTAGTACTCGAAGAGGTAAGGCAACTTCCAGAATACGGTTTTGTCGAGGTTCCGTGCCGTGTAGGTGCGCATCTGGCAATAGAAGGGGTCTGAGCCCCAGATGTTGATAGCCTCGCCATCCTCGTTCTGTGCCAGATACTGTCCGTGCGAGTATTTCGACAGGTAGCGGTAAGGGCCGAAGGCCAATCCCATATAGCTGTAGCTGGTGAGCAGCAACAGGTTGCAACTGAGGGAGGCATCGATGTAATGCTGTGAGACAGCGCTGAAATCCTGCGTCATCGAAGCGGTATAGGCCCAGTCGCGCAACATGGCCGAGGGTTCGCTACCCAGGCAGGTCGTCGCACAGTCGGCAGCTTTCTGCCACTGTTCGGTGAACAGGTAGAAACGTGCGGCGAAGGCATAGGCTGCCGTTTTGGTGAAGTGGTACTTGGGCACTTTATAGTTGGACCCTACCAGCGGCAGAGCCTCTTCAAGATCGTGTTGTATCTTGGTGTAGAAGTCGGCCACATTGCCGCGCTCTGGATTCTCGTTAAGAGTCTGTACGGGACGGTCCATGTAGACGAGGCCGAGGTCGGTTGCGCTGGTCTGCGAGTTCCAGGCTTGGCAGAAAAGGCAGGCCAGCATAAAATGGCTGTAAGCACGGCAGAGGAGCGCCTCGCCGCGTGCCTCCCGGAGCTCAGTCGTGACGGCACCACCCATCTCGTCGATTGACTGCAGGGCAACGTTGGCAGTGGCAATGGCCGAATAGCAGGTCTCCCAGAACGTCTCAGGACTCTGGTTGTTACTCTCGGTGACGTCCTGCCAGCTGTAGACCTGGTCGGCGAATCGGCTGGTATTGGGGTTCTCGTCGCCATAGTTATCGACGTTGTCTGACATCACCTCAGCAACGTAGAGCGGATCGGTGGTGGGATAGGCCGACACGAGCAGCTTCTGTACCTTCTCGGTATTGGTAATCTCGGTGCGGTTGTCGGGCAGCTCGTCAAGGTAGTCGTCGCAGGCCGTGAGGACTGCGGCGGCGCCGCAGCACAGCGAACAGGCGACGAGGAGGCGGCACATTCTATATTTCAAGGTTGTCATACTTTTCATTTCTTACTTCTCACTTTTCACTTCTTAAAGTCCCAGCCGGAGAGTGCAGGTGAACTGCTTTGGCATAGGAATGGCCACACCGCCGGCATTGGTGAATTCCGGGTCTTGTCCGTTCAGCTTCTTGTCGGCATAGATGAGGAAGAGGTTTGTGGCCTGCAGTTTCAGACTGAGTGTCTGGAGTCCGGCCTTGTCGATGAGCGTGCGGGGGAAATCGTAGCCGAGCGAGATTTCCTTCATCCGGATAAAGTCGCCCTTGGCAATGCGCGCCGTCGAATAGTTGTAGGCATTGTAGGCATACGACAGGTTGGTGTCGTTGCGGTTCTGTCGCGAACTGGCGATGACGGGAATGTCGGTGTACTTCTCGTCGCCAGGCACCATCCATCGGTTCTTGAACTCCTTGGGCATAGCTGTCAGGTCGTTGTAGCGGTTGGAGAATACGCGGTCCAGGCGTATGATGTTGCCGAAGGAGTAGGTGACGAAGACATTGAGCGTCAGATTCTTGTATTTCAGTACGTTACCAAGCGAGCCCATATCCGTCGGGTCGCCGCTGCCAGAGTACTCAAGGAAGGCGAGCAGGCTGGGCTCCGTCTCCTGGAAATAGATGCCGGTGGTTGTAGGCCACCCGTCGTGACCTGTAAAGGTGGGCAGTCCCTCCTTGTTGAGTCCCAGGAAGGGTATGGAGAATACCGAGCGCACAGGATAGCCTTCAAGCGTAAAACCGCTACCGGCAACGAGGTCGATGAGCCTTTCTGCCGACATCAGCTTGGTTACTTCATTGCTGGTGTGCGAGTAGACAATCGACGTGTTCCATGTGATGTCACGGGTCTTGATGTTGGTGGTCGACAGGCTGACCTCCACGCCGCTCGACTTCATCTCGGCCACGTTGGCATACTGTTGTATGCCCCCAGAGTAGCCAGGTGTCATCATCGGGCCGATGAGGTCGAAATTGTTACGGCGGTACCAGTCGAAGGCGAGGTTGATGCGGTTGCCCATCAGCCCGGCCTCAAAGCCGAGGTTCAGCTCGTGTTTCTTCTCGTAGGTCAACTGGTTGTTTTCGGGCTGCGACAGTTCCATACCCGTTTCCTTGACGGTGGTGAAAGGCCGCCACGGGTTATAGCTGGCAAAGATATTGGTGGAGTTGGTGATAGCGGCAGGCCCGCGGTCGGCGGTCAGCGAGTAGCTGGCTTTCAGCGTGAGGTTCGACAACAGATTGTCGGGGAGTTTGCCAAACCATTCCTCCTCGTGCATATTCCAGGCCAGCGACACGTTCCACGTGGGCAGCCAGCGTGCCGAGCGGCTCTTGCCCAGGCGGTTGGTGCCCTCATAGCGGTATGTGCCGTTGATGGTGTATCTTCCCTTGTAGGAATAGGTGGCGTTGGCAAAGAAGGCTGCCGACCTTTCGCGTGTGTTCGTCAGCGAGTAGTAGACGGTGTTGCGCTCCTGCATCTGCTTGAAGGCCATGTAGTTGAAGGCAGCAATCTCGCCGTCGTCAAACAGCAGTCCCCAGTCCTGGTTCATCGTGGCGTGGCGGTTGACGTAGTTCACCTCCATTCCGCCGTAAGCATTGACGATGTGGGTATCGTTGAACACGTCGTTATAGGCCGCTGACGCACGGAAGTCGTAGCCCGACATACGGTTGTCGGTACGGCGGAGCATTCCGCCTTCAGGGAGTACTGATACGGGCAGGGCGAAGATGTTGTCGGGGTCGGTGTATAGGTAACGGTTGTTGGCGCGGATGACCGATGTGTCCATAGCGCGGTAGGCCATAGCCTGGTTCGAGTTGTCCAGAATGTTGTGCTCCTGCGTCGTTGTCGAATACTTCACGGCACCGAGTGCAGTCAGTTCCAGCTTGCGCAAGGGCTTGTAGGTAAGTTTGCCCTGCAGGCGGAAATCGCTGATGTTCAGGTCGATGTAGTTGTTGTCCAGTTCGTGGAAAATGTTGAACGGGGCATAATTGCGTGTGTAGTAGGCATCGGGGTCAAGGACGCGACTGGAGTTCAACGCAAACGAATAGGGGTTGATGTCGAACGAACGACTGACGGCTCCCGAAACGGCATCGACGGCGCGAGTCAGCGTGCCCGGTGCCTCCTGATTGCGGTAGCTGGCACTGGTGATGACGCCGAAGGTGAGTTGTTTCGACAGGTTGAACGACGCATTCATATTAGCCGTATAACGCTCAACAGAGCTGCGCTTCGTCCATCCCGGGTCAGCCATTGCCGACACCGATGCGTAGTACTGGGCCTTGTCGGAACCGCCGGAGATGGAGACCGAGTGCGTGTGCTGGATGGAGTTCGAGAACAGTAGGTTGAACCAGTCGGTGTTGCGCCACTCGGCAGTCCGCAGATATTGGGCAATAGCCGCCGGGGTATTGTCGAGCGCGAAGGTGCCCGTCTGCGCATCATACTGGCTCAGCATCTGGTACATCTTTCCGTAGATGCCCGTCTCTGAGGCGTTCGCCGTCTCAGCGTAGTTCAGGTAGCCTTTCTGTTGCAGCTCCTGGTAGACCGACATCTGGTCCTGCGAATTCATAATGTTGAAGTTGCGGTACGAGGGCTTCAGGCGCAGGGTGTATTCGCCGGTGTAGTTGATGCGGGCCTGTCCGGCAGCACCCCGTTTTGTGGTGACGACAATCACGCCGGCCATGGCGCGTGCACCGTAGATAGAGGTTGCCGAGCCGTCCTTCAGAATCTGGAACGACTCAATGTCGTCGGAGTTCAGACCGGCAATGGCGCTCGATATCAGCGTATTGGCATCACCTGACGCCAGGTCGTCGGCACTCACCTCGACGATGTCCTCCATAATAACGCCGTCGACCACCCACAATGGCTTTGACGAGCCGTAGATACTGGTGGCTCCACGTACGCGAATCTTGGGGGCGGCACCGAAGGTTCCGCTGACGTTCTGAACGCTGACACCCGCCGCACGCCCTTCAAGCGAGCGGCTCAGGTCGGCTACACCGTCAATCTTGGCTGTCTTGGCGTCAATCTTCGTCGTCGAGCCGGTAAACAGGCGCTTGTCCATCTTCTGCATTCCCGTCACAACAACGTCGTCGAGCATCTGGCCATCGGCCTTCATGACGATGCGCTTTAGCCTTGAGAAGCGGGCCAGGTCGTACTCCTGTGAGGCATAACCCACGTAAGAAACGACCACTGTGCCTTGGCTGACCGAGGGCCGGAAGGTGTATTCGCCGTTGATGTCGGTTACGACGCCAGTGGCCTGGCCTTTCATCTTGACTGTAGCACCGATGAGCGGCTCCTCCAGCTCGTCGACCACCACGCCCTTGATGGTGCCCACATTCTGGGCTGAGGCCGTGAGTGGCAGCAGCAGGGCCAGGAGTCCTAAAATGACATATATCTTTAACTGATTCATATTGCTGTTAGTTTAGCGCTTGAGTTGGTCTCGGGCTGGCTGTCAATTGGTTAACGCCGCCGCAGTCACTTGCTGAACACCGTTGTCGTCATAGACAAAGGCCACGACGGACATCTTGTCAGGCGGCCAACCGTCGTCCAGCGTAATGGTGTGGCTGGTGGTCAGCGTCTGTCCGGCTTCAGCGGTTATTTCCGTTCCCCACGTACCGTTGATGGAACAGCGGAACACGTGGTCGTGACGGTATTCGGGATTCGCAGTCCCGTCGGGCATCAGCTGCATCGCCGTTATGCCGCTCTCGGTCAGCCAAAGCTGCAAACGGCCTCTGACAGGCTCCACGGCCTGCAGCGTGACGCTGACGGTAAGCTGGCGTGTGTCGGCCAGATAGCCGTTGGCTATATGCAGCATAAGCGGTGCAGGACGGGCAATGGCCTGGCGCACCAGTGCTGCCCACTGGTCGGGGTTACTGACAGGTGCCATCCGGTTGACAAGTCCTTTGGGCAGCGAGTTCTCGGTCTGCCAGTATCTGACGTATTCATCGCCCTCGGCGGTGCGCAGTCCCAGCACCTTCTGGGTGGAAGCAACCGCCAACGGTCCGCCGTGAATGCTGACAGCCACGATAGTAGAGTCGCCATATTCGCGGCGCAGCCGGGCTATCTCGTCATGCGCCGTCGGACAGTTGACGCAGCGCTGGCCTGTGAAGTCCTCTATCAGCACGGCACGGGCCACCTCGGGCGGCTTGACGTAGACGAGCCGCTCGTCTTCGGCTATATGGCTGCAGGCGGCCAGCAGCACGATACCTATTATATATATAAGGTGTCTGTTCATCAGTTCAGAAGTTGTAGTTGTACGATAGCGTCATGCCACTCATGGCGGGAACATAGCGACAGACGCCGCCCGAGCAGTTCAGACCGGCACGGGTGCGCCCATAGCCCAACTGCAGGCGGTGACTGCCGGTATTGAAGGTGACGAACCCTTGGTAGTAGTGCGTGTGGGTGTCGCCGCTGTTGTACATATCGCTGACGGTCAGCATCCAGTGGGGCACCAGCGACAGTTCCAGCAGCCCGAAGAGCCAGTCGCCCTGATCCTGGGCGGTACTGAGGTACTGCAGCTCGCCGCGTAGCGTCGTCTTGGGCGACAGCTGGTACTTGCCGTCGGCTACGAAGATGTCGCTGTGTATCATATCACCGTGACCTTCGATGACGGCCTGGTTATAGCGCTGGTTCAAATACATCAGCGTCAGTTTGAAGTCGCGGCTCAGCTTTCGCGTCAGCGTCACGTCCAGGTCCTGATAGTAGGTGTCGTCGCCCCACTTCAGGAAACTGCTGGTGAACCAGCCCGTGCCGCGCAGGTCGCCGTCGGCTACCATCTGGCGGTCGATGGCACGGATGTAGCTGTAGTTCAGCTTGACATTCATCCCATAGGGACCGCCCAGCGTCGTGCGGCGCTTGAAGTTATAGCCCAGTTCGGCCTGATAGCCCCACTCGCCGGTAGCCAGCTGCGTGGCGTAGGGATAGAGGGCTGTCAGGGCATAGGTCTGGTCTTGCGTGAATGATGGCAGGTGGTTCAGCATCGACGATGTGCCGTCCACCATGCGGTCGCTGCGCGAAGCCATGTTCTCACTGCGCTTTGTCTGCAGCAGCGCACTCAACCCCTTCCGCGAGTAGGAGGCTGATACCAGAAGGGCATTGCCCCGACGGAAGGTGTAGCCATTGTCGAACGAGGGGTCGTCGGTCTTCTGGGCATATTCACCCAACAGTCGCCAGTCGCCGCGGCTCAGGTTCAGGCGCACGTCCCAGGCGTTGACGTATTTCGGGAAGTTAATCTTGTGGGCATAGTCTACGAACACGTCGCGGTCGTCGTTGTCGCGCTTGTTCACCCACGAGCCGCCGAGCGTCACGTTCAGCGGATGCTCCGACTGGCGGGCCAGCGTCAGTTCATACTCAGCGTCGGCACCGCTGATCAGGGCGTCGTTATAGTGCCAGTAGCGGCGTTGCCGTCCGGTCAGGGCTTTCAGCGTCAGTCCGCCCTTGGTGCGGACGGTCAGGCGTGCGCCGAGCAGCGAGTTGTCGATACCCAAGGCACGCTCCTCGTAGGTGCGCAGAATGAGTCCCGAGCCGAACTGCTCGTAAAGCGAGCCTAACGTCAGCTCTGCCGACAGCCGCTCGCCCTCGAGCTTGCCTTTTACCCAGTAGTGGCGGGTGCCCCATCCACGGAAGTCGGGCTCGTAGCCAGGCAGCGGGTGGTCAAGATACTCGAACCGGCCGCCGGCATCGACGTAGCGGCTCTGCAGGTTCAAGTCAATATAGGTATTGGTCTTGGCCCAGTCACCATCCTTCTCGGCACCGATCTCGCTGTCGTTGCGGGGCACAAGCACATCGCTCTGCACGCTTCCGTTCAGAGTGACCGTCTGCTCCGTCTGCGCAAAGGCTGCTGTCATGCTGCCCGTCAGACACATGATGCAGGTGGTGAGTAGCCTTCTGTTCATCGTCGGTTACTTGATGAGTTCGCGGACCTTTGCTATCAGTTCCTGCTCGGCCCCGTCTGTATAGCCATTGTGCTTGTAGGCGATGTTGCCCTGTCCGTCGACTATCAGGACGTAGGGTATCATCTGTATGCCCAATGCCCGCTTGAAGTCGCCGTTGGCATCAATCAGCACGTCGTACTCCCATCCGTGGTTGTCGACCAGCGGCTTCACCTTATGTACGTTCTGAGCCTGGTCGATGCTGACGGCTATGAGCCTGACGCCCGTCTCCTCGCGCCATTCGTCGTAGACCTCGCTGATGGCGTCGAGCTCGCGGTTGCAGGGTTTGCACCACGTGGCAAAGAAGTCGATGATGAGGGGCCGTCCGCCGTTGCTTAGCGTGTCGGTCTGTACCGACCGCCCGCTCAGGTCCTTGACCGTGACGCCGGGAAGCTGTGCGCTTGTCTGTATGCTACCCGACAGAATGAGTAGGGCAATTGCAAATAGTCTGAAGGTAAAGTTTTTGTATCGTCTCATATAAAGTCTCAGTTATGTGCGCTGCAAAGGTACTAATAAAAATACAATTTACAAACATTTCGTGGTTTTTTTTCTCTGATGCAACCAGATTTCCACGGAGTTGATGATGTTCTGCCACAGCACGTAGCAGCCGGCTCCGATAGAGGCCACGGGACTGAGGTACATATAGGCCACCCAGATGCTCAGGCCGGTGTTCTTCTGGAACAGGGCCTGGCCGGCGTTGACAGTCTCGCCTAACCACCGCCCTACCCCACGGCCTACGATGAACTGCACGAAGCAGAGCACCAGCGTAGCAACGGCTATCAGGAGCAGCAGCGAGACGGGAGACTGACTGTGAACGATGTTCTTCACGGTGATACCCGTGGTGATACTCAGCGAGACGGCCCAGCTGTAGAAGCTCAGGTTGGGCTGCGACACCACCCAGCGGCGCAGGGGCTCCACATAATGCTGGATGAGCCAGCCCAGGGCCAAGGGCAACAGCAGCACCATCGACACCTTCTCGAGGATGATGAGCAGGGCCGTGAGGAAGTCGACGTGGACCGTCTGCTCCAGCAGCGGGAACACCACGGGGATAAGCAGTGCCGACAGGAAGGCAGAGATGAGCGTGTAGGTGGTCATCGTCGAGATGTTGCCGCCCAACTTGCCCACCACGACGGGTGCCGCCGCTGCCGATGGGCCGATGATGCAGGTGAGCACAGCTTCCCAGAGCAGTTTTTGCTGCGGGTCGTCCTCCATATAGAAGATGATGCCGATGTTCAGCGCCACCAACAGCAACTGGGCCATTAGCACGCCGACGTGCCAGCGGTGGAGCCGCATCTGGTGGAAGTCGACCTTACAGAACGTGATGAGCAGCGTCAGGAACACCATCACCGGCATCAGCACATCGAGCACGGGTCCCAGACGGTCGCCGGCGGCATCTAACTGCGGCACATAGTAGAACACGAGGTAGGCCAGCGTGCCTACGGTCATGGCCACGGGCAGCGTCCAGACCTTCACAAAGCGTATGACGTTCATTTTGTTTTCCGACTACGAATTATACGAATTTCACGAATTATTGCTCCTTGCAAACGGTATAGATGTAATTACGGTCAAGCCGCTCGACAGTCGTAAACTGCCACGAACCGCCCAAGAGTGCCAACTTCAGGTCGTTGGTGATGCCCTCACCGGTCAGCTTCAGGCGGGCCTCCTTCATCGTCCACAGCCGGATAAAGGCCACGTCGGGGCGCTCGGCGGCGGCTATCAGCTGCTGCTCCTCGGCGTTCATGGTGTATTGGGCCAGGCTCTCACGGTAGCGCTGCACGCTCTCCACATCAATGCCCACGGGCCGGTCGCTGACGGCGCAGGCCACGGCCTCGCGGCAGTGGCTCAGGCTGAAGTGTATCTCCGGGTGGCCGACGATGAAGGGTTTGCCGTGAGGACCGTACTCGAACAGCGGGTTCTCCGTCAGCCCGTACTCCTCGCGCAGCGCCTTCTTTAATAAAAGGTACGCGAGGACACACGTCCGCTGGCCCCGCTCGAACTTGAAGCGGAGTGCCTGCAGGCGGCGCTGCTCACTGATTTCGGTCAGCGCTGCCTGGAGGTCGAAGTCATCGATATGTTCGTCGATGTATACCATTACGCCTGCAAAAATACAAAAAAAGCGTTAAATAATTGCGGCTTTACGAATTTTTCCGTATTTTTGCCGACAGATTATAGTTTACTAACCTCAAAAAACAGAGAAACGTTATGGATTACAAGATTATCGACATCGAAGGCGTAGGCGACGTGTACGCCGAGAAGCTCATTGCAGCAGGTATCAACAAGGCCAGCGAACTGCTGGAGAAGTGCGCTGCCCCGAAGGGCCGCAAGGAACTGGCTGAGGCCACGGGCATCAGTGAGAAGCTCATCCTGAAGTGGGCCAACCACACCGACCTCTACCGCATCAACGGCGTAGGACCGCAGTTTGCAGAGCTGCTTGAAGCCGCCGGCGTCGACACCGTCAAGGAGTTCCGTCACCGGGTAGCCGAGAACCTGCAACCAAAACTGGCCGAGGTGAACGAGCAGAAGAACATCTGCAACCGCGTGCCTGCCGTCAGCGAGGTTCAGAAGATGATTGACCAGGCCAAGGAGCTGGAGCCGATGATGACGTACTAAGCTGCCAGACGATTAAAGAGGGGCGCTTCCGTTAGGGAAGCGCCCCTCTTTATTTATGGGCAGGATGAGCATTCTGGGCAGGATGGACCTATAATGCCCAAATTGCCCATTATGCCCATCTATCTTTACTTCACGATGACCTTCTGGGCCTTGCCGCCACGGACGATGATGTTAAGTCCGCGCTGCATCTTGGCCTGCTTCACACCGCTGATGGTGTAGACGCCGTCGGCCACGGTGGCAGCCGTCTTCACGTCGGCAATGCCGTCGGCCACGGGACCTTCCCAACCGGTGTTGTCGCCCTTTTCGATGAGCGTCAGCGTCCAACCGCCGACAGAGTACCAGTTGCCGGCGAACACCTTCTCAGTCTGCAGGGCTTCGCTGCCTGCACAGGTACCGATGAGCAGCTGGTGGTTGGTGACCACGATGCCCGTCATCTCCTGGTGCTTCCAGCCGCGACCGATGCCCTCGCCCTCTACGACGTTGGTGTTGTAGATGGTGTACTGCTCGTCGGTGTATTCCCCCGACTCAACGGCAGCCTTGGCAGCCTCCCAGATGGGTCCGTGGGTGTCGGATGCAATCATCTGCACTTCCTCGCCTTCCTCGTTATAGCCCATATAGTAGTCGAGCGGAATCTCCACGAAAGTTTTCACGTCGCCAGGAGCGTTGAAGATGTAGGCACCCTCAGCCGGTGTACGTGTGTAGACGCCTACGGTGTAGGTGCCGTTGGGCAGACCGGTGATGAGCTGCTGAGCGATGTAGCCCTGCAGACCACTGCCGTTGTAGGAGTCGATGTAGCGGGTCGACGAGCCGTCGAGCCACTGTCCGCCGGCGGTGTTGTTGTTACCGTTACCCTTGTCGAAGGTCCAGCCTGTCTCAGCCTCCAGTTTAGGGTTCTTGATGAACGCCGTGTAGTCGGTAGCGTTGGGATCGTCGACGATGCTCTGCTTGTCAGCCAGTGCAACGACGTCGTTCAGGGCCTCAACAAACGTGTTGATGGTGTTCAGGTCCTTCATCTCGCTGATGAGTTCAGCCTTCTGTGCAGCCATCAGGTTCTCGATGGCGGCCTTGCCCTTCTCGGCAGCTGTCTGTGCCGTAGCAGCGGCATTGTTAAAGACCGGCGTGTAGGTGTTCAGGTAGTTCTTCAGCAGATCAACCTGAGCGTCGAAGTCAACATAGCTGGCGGTGTCGTTCTTCACCCAGTTCACGACGTAGTCGTAGGCGAACTTCACGATGGCCTCAGCCTCGCCGTAGCCGTCGCCGCCGTTCTCCTTGAGCGTAGCCTGTACGGTGGGAATGGTCTTGCCCTCAATAGTGCCGTCCTCGGGGATGTACTCCTCATACTTGTCGAGACTCTTCTGGCCCTCAGCCATCGAAACGGTCAAGCCGTTGAGTGCCTCAATGTAGTCGGTCATGGCACCGAACTTGGCAATGGAGTCGTTCAGAGCCTTCTGGTCGGCACTGAACTTAATCTTGGCAGCCATCTCGCTGGCAGCAGCCACCTTGGCATCGAAGGCGCCCTTGACAGCGTCGGCAGGAGCCTCGCCTAAATAATAGAGGTGGAAGTTGGTAGCCAGGAACCAGCCGGCGGAGGCATTGCCGTCGCCCGTGCCCTGAGCACCGATGGTCAGCTTGCCGTCGACGACGAGCACCTTGTCGTCAGCCGACATGGCCACGGTCTCCCACTCATTGTAGTCCCAGCCCTCGCCTTCGAGAGCCTTCGTCGAGGTCTTGGTCTCGGCAATGCTCTTGGCGAATACGCGCTGCGTGCCGTTGGCATAGCCGCTCTGAGTGATGAGGTCAGCCGAAACGGTGTAGTAGCCGTTAGGCAGTCCCTCGATGTCCTGAGCCACAGCCACAGTGGTCGTGAAGTTCTGGTTCCAGGCGTTCCAGCAGCTGCGTCCGCGCTGCCAGTTCAGGCGCTGGTCGCCACCGCCTGCACCGGCCACGTACCAGCCCGTGCTGTTCAGGTCGGGGCTGCTGGCGCTGCCCTCTGTGTAGTTCGACTCGCCAGTCTCCTCGTTCATCTCATTGGGGAATTCCCAACCCTCGTCTTTCAGCGTAGGCTCGGCACTGGTCTCGATGAACCAGGGGTGCTGGATGAAGATGGTGAGGTCGGCGGGGTTCTCAGCCGAAGCCGTCGATACCTGGCTCAGGTAGTAGGCCTTGATAGCGTCCTCACTCTCGGCAACAGCACCCATAATCTGGGCAATAATGTCGGCACCCTCTTCGGGGTCTTTCTCCTTATAGTTCAGAATCTTCTGATAGGCTGCCTCCAGTTCGGTCTTGCCAGGCATGCTCGTGTTCTGCAGCAGGTCGTCCATGCGGGTCAGGGCGGCGTTCAAATTTGCCAACTCAGCCATTGCGTTGCGGATTTCGACCATGCGGGCATTCACTTCCTTCAGCGAAGCCTCGAGCTCAGCCTGGTCGGTGCTTCCCGACAGGTCGTCAATCTCCATGGCGTAGTCGCTGAGATAGCCCGACAGTCCCATGAAGTTCTCGCCGCTTGCCTTACCAGCCAGTTCCTCACACTCAGCCACGGCGTCCTGGAAGTCGGAGCGCAGCAGGTCGATGGGGTCGGCCTCGTCAATCTTGTAGAGCTTCATGCCGTCGATGCAAAGGAACGGGTTGCCGTTAGAACCGCCTTCGGCCTCAAAACCGAATTGCATGCTGAACTCACTAGTAGGTGTAAACTCGATAGTATGCAACGTCCATTCAAGATCGTTGAATCCAGTTTCGTCTTTCCACGTGTCCTTGCGGCATGTCACCTGCGTAAGATTCTTACCTTTCGTAGCATTGGGGTTGGTGTTGATAGCCCAGTACTCCAGACGGTAGACGGCACATGGCAGCTTCACAGTCTGCTTGTAAACAGCTCTTCCACCCCAGCCAGCACGCAGGTATAGGAATCCGATATTGTCGTCGCCGTTGCATGAAGAAGGACGTTCAGGAGCTGCCATGAAGGTAGTACCGTCATCTGCAATTGGGATAGCTCGTTCGCCCAGTGTGTAAGGTGCAGTTCCAAAATATGTCCATTCCATACCGTCGCCATTGTAAGGCTCAGACAACGGTTTGTTGGTTTCCATCTCCCAGCCTTGCAGCTGTCCGATGAAGCCGTTCCATGCAGGCGAGGCACCATCGGAGCGAGTGCCTGTACCACGTGCATAGACGGAACCGTCCTCGGCAGTCAGCACAACGCTGCGATGCCATGGATACTCTTTAATGATAGGTTGTTTGGTCGAACCATCAGCCTGCCACGTCAGGTCCTCATCGAATCCTGCGTTCTGGATGTAGTGTGTCACATCCTCCTGGGCATACGATGCCATCGACATCATTGCCCCAAAAGCAAAAAGTAGAAGTTTCTTCATAAAATAATAAAATTAGTAAAGTTAGTATAATACGGCGCAAAGTTACGGATTATTTTTGAAACGGCAAAACAATCGGGCCTTTTTTTCTATGATAGGCAAAAGAAAAAACAACCGCCACTTCTTACACCTCGTGCTTAACTTGCTGTTAACCAGTGCATATTCGGGTGCAGGTCACCATATTAACCGACACCTGAACCGACACTTGACATCTGGATAAATATACAATCGGAAAAGGGCGGCACTTTTTGTCCAAAAGGCGCCGGGTTTTGACTGAAAAGCGCCGGGTTTTGGGCAAAAGGCGCTGCCTTTTGGCAAAGACTTATAGCGATTGCATAAACATTTGCCAAATGTATGAATATACGGTTAGGTGTAGGGAGTGTAGGAAGTGTAGGATGAAAAGTGCGAATGACAATTAGTGAAACAAAAAAGCCCCCGGTGCTTCACAGCATGGAGGACTCTTGATTTGTTTCTAATATTAGTCAGTAGTTGTTTTTAATGTGTTCGTCTTATCGCGGCAGGTTGAATGCCACGGTCATTTCCTTCATCTGCTCGTCGCTCATGCCTTCGGGTTCGAAGCCCATGCAGCGGGAGTTGATGTATATCTTGGCCGACTTCGACAGCACGTCAATCTGGTCGAAGGCATCCATCACGTCGGTACCCTTGGCAAAGACGCCATGCTTCTCCCACATCACCACGTCGTAGTCTTCGAGCTCCTTCAGGGTGGCGTCGGCCAGCTCGTTGCTGCCCGGCAGCGTGTAGGGCACGATGCCGAGGCCCAGCGGGCAGAAGGCCTTCGTCTCGGGAATCATCGACCAGAGTATGCGCGTCAGCACGTCCTTGCCGAGGAACTCGCGGTTGTGGCTCATGGCTACCAGTTCGATGGGGTGGGTGTGGACTGTGGCCTTGTATCCGCTGCCCGTCTCAATCTGGCGGGCGTGGACGGTCAGATGGCTGGGCAGCTCGGATGTGGGCATTACCGGTTCGTCGGCAATGATGACATACGATGCGCAGTCGTCGAGGATGCGGATGATAGAGCCGTTCTGCATCGGCCAGCGAGCCAGGTCGCGCATGCGCTTGCCCGTACCTTTGCAATAGAAATAGCAGCCTTTCAGTGCTGGCAGCGTTACGCCAATCTGCTTGACGTCGCTGATGGCGGGCAGCTGGCGGATTTCGTCGTCTGCATACTCAGTAACGTTCACCGTGATATTGCCTCCGTTGCGCTCGGCCCAGCCGTTCTGCCACAGGTAGCCTGCAACTTCGGCCACTTTCTCAATCTCCGCCTTCAGAGCGGGGCGTCCTTCCAGTATACTTTTCATCTGTTTCTTAAGCATTAAATTTACGGCTGCAAAGGTACGGCTAAAAAAAGAAATCAGCCCACGATTTCTGATTTAAGCACTGCAATTTATGACCGCGATATTGATTTATGTCAATTTCACTGACGCTTGTGGAACATACGCTCCTCGATGGTTTGGAAGATGACGAAGAGGGCAGGGACGATGAACAGCAGGGCCACGGTGCCGATGAGCATACCGCCGATGACGCCCACGCCGAGCGAGCGGTTGCCGTTGGCACCCACGCCAGTGGCCAGGGCTAAGGGCAGCAGACCGAAGACCATCGTCAGCGAGGTCATCAGGATGGGGCGCAGTCGGACGGCAGCGGCATCGAGGGCTGCCGCGACGATGCTCATGCCCTGACGGCGGCGCTCGGAGGCGTACTCCGTGAGCAGGATGGCCGTCTTCGACAGCAGTCCGATGAGCATGATGAGACCCGTCTGCATGTAGATGTTGTTCTCAAGTCCCCACAACTGGGCGAAGAGGAACGAGCCGGCCAGACCGAAGGGCACGCTCAGGATGACGGCCAGCGGGATGAACAGGCTCTCGTAGAGGGCGCAAAGGATGAGGTAGATAAAGACGATGCAAATGACGAACACCAGGGCGGTGGTGTTCTGCGCCGAGGCCTCCTCGCGGGCCATGCCGCCGAACTCGTAGCCGTAGCCTTCGGGCAGCACCTCGGCAGCCGTCTCGCGGATGGCGTCGAGTGCCTGTCCGCTGCTGTAGCCCGTCTCGGCCGTTCCGCCCACCTGGATGGAGGGGAAGAGGTTGAAGCGCGAGAGCGTCTCGGAGCCGTAGATGCGCGTCAGCGTCAGGTACTGGCCGATGGGCGACATCTCGCCGTTGCTGGCGCGGACGAAGATGTTATTGAGCGACTCCGTGTCGAGACGGTACTCGGGCGAGGCCTGCACCATGACGCGGTAGAGCTTGGTGAAGCGCACGAAGTTGGAGGCGTAGGAGCCGCCGATGTAGCCGCTGAGGGCCGCGAGCACGTCGCTGGGCGACACGCCGCGCCGCTTGCAGAGGGCGGCATCGACCTCGACGCGGTACTGCGGGTATTTCAGTGAGAAGTTGGTGAAGGCGCGGCTGATCTCCGGTCGCTCGTTCAGCGCGGCAATGAGCTTGTTGGTCTGCGCCAAGAGCTCGTCGATGGTGCCGCCGTGCTTGTCCTGCACGTGCAGTTCGAAGCCGTTCAGTCGGCCGAAGCCCGGCAGCATGTTCTGCGTGTTCACCTGAATCTTCGCGTTGGCAATGTCAGCGGTGCGGCGGTAGATTTCGTCGACAACGCTCTGCACGTCGTCGCCCTTACCCTTACGGTCGCCCCATTTCTTCAGCTTCAGGGTGAAGTTACCGTTCGACGACGACTGCTCGAAGTTATTGCTGTTGCCGGCGATGAGCGAGTAGATGCGCAGCTGCGGCAGGTCCTTGATGCGCTCCTCAACCTCTTTTAATATATGGTAGGTCTGCTGCAGACTGCTTCCGGGCGAAGCCTGGACATTGATGAAGACGGTGCCCATGTCCTCGTTGGGCACAAGACCGGTCTTCGTTGTGCGCATCATCCAGCCCAGAAGGCCGATGGCCACCACAACGAAAACAATAGCCAGCCTGGGGTGGCGGAGCGTTGACGTCACCGAGTGCTTGTAGCGGGTGACGAGGGCGGTGAAGCCGGCGTTGAATTTAGCAGCGAAACCGGAATGCCCATTCTGCCCATCAAGCCCATTATCCCCATTCCCTGGCTTCATAATCAGCGCACACAGCGCCGGCGACAGCGTCAGCGCGTTGAAGAGCGAGATGCCCACGGCAATGGCCATCGTCAGTCCGAACTGCGTATAGAATGTTCCCGTGACGCCGCCGATGAAGCAGACCGGCACGAAGACGGCCATAAAGACGAGCGTGGTGGTGATAAGTGCGGAGGTGATGCTGTGCATGGCGACGGCAACCAGCCCCGCAGACCCTCCCCCGACCCCTCCCTGTGAGGGAGGGGAGTAGTTACTTTTACTGTCAGTCATTTTATCGAAAGAGGTATCTACTCCCCTCCCTGTAGGGAGGGGCTGGGGGTGGGTCTTTGCTTCTACCGCGT
>JAEEGK010005780.1_pt1 | contig 29905 bp, 18 predicted proteins | sample 8958771 | NCBI WGS metagenome assembly JAEEGK01 (sample SAMN16246547, study PRJNA631951) | gut metagenome | biome: gut microbiome; feature: rumen; material: SC-attached | host: Bos | place: Iran: Karaj | collected 2018-10 | reverse complement strand
CAATCCCCATAAGAAATTAATAATAAAAATAATTATTTATTTTATGAATATGAATATATATAATGTGTTATAATACTAAAAATAAATGAGACTTTATTTAATTATATAAATTAGAATAAATATTATTAATTAAAAAAAAGCCACAACTGCGCTTATATCATCAACAAATGTATCATTTTTTATCCATTCATCATATGATTGTTTAAGTAATTTATGACAATAATCACTTGCATTATTTTCTAAATAAAATTTTTTTCCTATATCTTTAACTTTATCATTATTTAAATATTCAAAAACGCCATCAGAACAAACTATCACAAATTTTGTAGTTTTATTCAAATCATATTCTAATATGCCAGGATTAGGAATTATCCCAACAGTTTTTCCTCTTAAATCTCCAATAGATCTACTCATGGCTAATCCTGGATAATCTTCTTCTCCTGCCCATACACGAAACGGGCCTACCCCTTGTCCATATTCATCTTTTATTTTTTCAATAACTCCCCCAGCCATCATAATTCTTTCTGATTCTTCTGGAAATTCCGGTTTATGGTCAATAGACAATGCTACAGCTTTTAAATTATTTAATATTTTTGACTTTATATTATTTGACTCATCAAAAGCAACTAAAGCTCTTGAATCACCAGTATTTGCACATAAAATATGTTTTCCAATATGAATGATTAAGCAACAAGTAGTACCACTTTGTAAAGTATCAAATTCAACATCTTTTAATTTTTCATCTGATGAAACAAATGCATCAGTAATAATTTTACAGTTATTTTCTTTAAATTTTTTATAAATTTTTTCTGTATTTTTAAGTTTTTTTATTTCTGGATGATTAATTAACTGAGATGGAATATAATTAGAAATATATTTGGATACAAAATGACCATCAGGGCCATGACCATCTAAAACACCAAAAATATTAAAATCTTTGATATTATTTATATTTGTTAGGCAAACAATTGAATCTTGATTTATCTTTGTTTTCCCATTCATGTCCTTTCCTGGACAAGAGACACCATTATAATTTTTAACATATCCAGTTCCATCAAAATCGTTATACATTACATTTATATTTTTATTTATTTTTTTATTTGTTAAATTTTTTAGACTACCATTTGTTTTTGTTGTTTTTTCTAATTCTGGTTTGTAAAACTCTTTAGAATTATTTTGAGTTTGATTGTCTAATTGATTTACATTTTGTGTTTTGTTTAAATTATCATGAGTTATTATTTTATTTGTGCCTGTCTTATAATTACTAGCTAATCTTTGTCTATTTCTTGGAGAAAGTATTGAAAACGTTTGAGAAGTTATAGATTTTTTTTGATTTTGGTTTATGTTAGGATTTTTATTTTCATTTGATATTTGTTTAGTAGTTTGGGCTACATTATTATTTTCAATACTATTATTTGTTTTCTGTTCTTTTTGACTTACTATTTGAGCTTTTAGATTTATTATTTGCTCTTTTTGATTAACTATTTGCTCTTTTTGATTAATATTTTGTTCTTTTTGGTTTACTATTTGAGGTTTTTGATTAATTATTTGTTCTTTTTCATTAACTATTTGATTATTTTGATTAACTATTTGATTTTTTTGATTAAATATTTGATTATTATTTATTTGTTTATTTTTATTAATTATTTGACTTTTTTGGTTAATAATTGGATTATTCTTTATTTGCTTATTTTGGGCTATTTCTTTCATCATTTGAGATATTTTTATATTTAATAAATTAATACTATTACTAAAACTATTTAATAATTGATTACTTTTTTCAATAGTTTCTGAATTGCTTATAGTTGGATAAATAGATAATTTTTTAACTTGACTAATATTTTGTCCATTACTTAGATTTGTTTCTAAATAATTTTTATTTTTATTAATAATGTTTTTATTAGTATTTTGTAAAGTTTTGTGTACAGAAGAAATTTTTGTAACAGTTGCAAATTCAGGCTCTTTTTCTATTTTTTGAACAGAAATTGCAGTGACGGTTGCAAATTCTGGTTCATCATTTTTATTTATATCATTGTTCATATTATGATTAAGGTTTAATTGAGGCATTGTCTGGTTTAAATAATATGATGATAAATTACTATTTGAATTATTTAAAAATTTAAGGTCAGATATCATTCTTTGATTTCCATAATTAAAATTATTGTTTGTATTATAATTATTTTGTACATTTGTAAATACATTATAACTACTAGATAATTTATTATTAATATTATTTTGAATTATTTTTTCAAAATTATCTTGTAATTTTGATACATTTATTGTATTATAATTATAATTTGATACGTTTTTACTAATGTCAAATCTATTATTTCTACTATCGTTATTTTTATTTTGAATATTATTAATATTGTATTGATTTTGCAACTGATTTTGATTTTGATTTGAATAAAATCCATTAATAGTATTATAATTATTATTAGTAGAATAAACATCTCCTATTGAATTAGTATTTACTTCAAATGATTTATTAATTTGATGTTTTAAAAATTTTTCATTATTAATAGGAGCATAATTATTTTTAGATATATTATTTTCTGTTAAAATAGGCATTGCAAATTCTGAATTATTTGATAGTTTTTGGATAAAATGATATTTATTTTCACTGACTGAACTATATTTACTTTTAGTTCTTTTAATAGGGGATTTTTCAGCACTATAATTTCTTTTATCTATATAGCCGTTTAATTCTAAAAAATTATTATTTTTGGGAATAAACCCTTCAGTTCTTCTAGTTTGTGATAATTGAGAAAAATAATTACCATTTAAATTATGTCCATTATGTAAAGCTTGAGAAATTGAAAAAGGGAATGACTTAAAGTTAAAAGTATTGTTTAATTTTTTGTTAAATTTGAAAAAGTCATATTTATTCTGGTTACGAAATTTCTGAGGGTATATATAACCATCTTTTTTTAAGGGTACTTCTCCTATTCCATCAATTTTATCAAAATCTTCTATGGTTTTAGTTCTTCTATCAATCAAAAAATTATTTGATAAACTGTTATTTATTCTATACAAATAATCGAAATTTTCTTCCATTTTTTATAAATGTTATTTTTAATTAATTTAATTATTTTTATATATATAAAAAATTATTAATATAAAAATTTATTATTTTATATATTCAAAATTGTTTGAAAAAAATATTTGTTCTTTTAAAAAACCCAAAATTACCCATTTGTAATTCTTTGAGTTGAAGGACTAATATTATTTTTAATTCCAATATTATTAATAATATTAGAACAACTACAATTAATATAATTCATTCTATTTCTTTCAATTTTATGATGGATCATTTTATTTTTATCAGAAGTATATTTCTTAGGTTTACTTAAATTAAAAGTATTAACATTAGATTTACTTAAAGAATTAAGAGAAGGTCTTTTTTTACTTTGTCTTAAAGTTTTTCTTCCTCCTTTATGACTTTGAATAATATTATTTTTTGAATTAGAAGTTTTAATTCTAATAACTTTTATATTATCTAAATCAACAAATTCTTTTTTTAAACTTTTTCCCTTTATTTCATATAATAAATATATATTATCAATATCGAGTGAATTTTTAGAATTAGATTTTATTTGATTTTTACTTCTTCTTCTATTTTCATATATATTATTTGATGATGGAGAATGATGCTTATTAATTATGCTTTCATTACTATATATTGATGTAAAGTTTGTTGAATTTAAACGTTTTGATGTTAAATAATCTTTTTTTAAATTTTTCAAATTTTTTGTTAAAGATTCATTATTTAAATCAATATTTATTGATATATTTGTATTTTTTATTTTCTTTAATTTTTCATATTTTATATTTTTCTTTTTTGGAATTATATTTTCATTTGTATTTAAAAGTAACATTGAATTTATATTATTAAATATTTCTTTATTATGTTCATCTAATTCTTTTTGAATGTTAAATCTATTTATTTTCTTTTCATAATTTAATATTTTTTCATTATGATTAATAATCTTTGTTTCATAATTTCTTTTTGCTTTTTCTAATATTCTCATATTATATTTTAATTTATCATATTCTTTAATTAAAATATTACTTTTTTTAATAAAATATAAATCATTTTTTTTTAATTCTTCAATATTATTATCATGATTTTTTTGATTTTCTAAAATTTTATCAGCTCTTTGAGAAATAATATTATTAATTTTATTAATATTAATATCTTCAATTTCTCCTTTTTCACTTTCATCATCAGAATAAGTAATAGTAATATTATCACTTTCATTTTCTAAAATAGAAATTAATTGATAATTTTGATTTGTATTTTTTCTTATATTATTTTCATTTAAATTTATCATTGATTTATTTGATGATTGAATTGAATTTATATTTATTGTTGTTATATTTAAAGAATCATTTAAATTTGGTTTTTGATTAAAAAAATCAAATAATATTTCTCCTCTATAAGACCTATTTAAATGATTCATTGAATTATTTTGATAAAGAATAATATCAAATTCAATTGATAATAATATTTTTAATATTATTTCTTCATTATTATCTTTCATATAAAACCATTGTTTTTGTCTATTTTTATTATTATTGACATTTATTGGTATATTTAATTTAGAAAATGTCTTTTTAAGAATAAAAAGACTTTTTTTAAAAGCTGTTAAAGTTATTATATTATTTTGTTTTCTTGAAAAATTTAATATGTTAAAAATATAACTTTTGTTAATAAATTTTTTATTTTGAATTTCTATTAGTTCTGTTTCATATTCTTTTGAATTATTATATTTTATTGATATATTGTATGGAATGTAATCTGAAAAATTTCTACATAATTGAATTTGATATAATGTTATTTTAATGTTATTTTTACTATTTTTTTCTAAAGAAGACATTTAAATTTTATTTTTTTAACTGTTTTTTTCTTTAATAATAAAATATAAATAAATTATAAACTTATAATATAACTTTTATTAATTAATCTTTCAATTTTAAATATTATATTATTAACTCTTTACAATTTTAATAAATTCTTCTATGAAGAAAAGGAATTTTGAAAATAACCATTTCATTATTATTTTTTTTTATTATTCGTCAAATATTTTCATCATCAAATCCTTAATTTCTATTACAATAAATTAAATTAACAAGAATTGAATATAATAATTAGAAGCATCTCCTCTTTTTTTCATATTTCTTTTCTACAAATTAAAATTATTTTGGAGCGCCAACACTCCCTTTACTCATAAAAGAAATTCCAAATCAATTTCAAATTTTTGTATTTTTAACTTATTTCTTTTAATTTATAAATTGCATTTTTCATAAACTTTTTTAATATATAAATCATATAATAATTACATAATTGAATTATTATTGATTTTTCTATCTTTTAGATTAATTGAATTTATTATTTTTTTCATTTCATTTTTTATGAATCATTAAATTAAATTATAATGATAATATTTCTGTATCTATTTCTATTTTCTATTAACTTCAAAAATTGTTAATATAATTTCTATCTAAATATATAAATACTATTACATATATTATCTCCTTTTAAAGAATTTATTCCTTCATCTTTTTTACTAATATATAAATGAAAGTGTGATTAATATTTTTTATCTTCATGAATATTAATTGTTGAAAATTCTTCTAAACATTCTCCCTAATATCCTATATAAAGATAAATTTTAACTGATTGAAAAACATCAATACTTCCTTATTTCATTTTTTTAAATAAAATATAAATATTAAATTTATTTATTTTATTTTCTCAAAATGAATAAAATAATAAGATATATAATCATTCAAATATTATTCACTCAAAATTTATGTGAGATATTATTTAATTTCCAGAGAAATAAAACAAAATATACTTCAAGTAAAAATGATACCGAAATTTTTACATATTTATCTGAAAATTTCTTATTCACAAATATAAAATTAGGAACTCCATATCAAGAAATTCCTTTAAGAATAAGTACAGTATATAATGGTTTAAATATATTAAGTAAAAGTGCAATGGATAAATTAATTTCTTTTGATCAAAGTAACTCATCTTCTTATTATAATATAAGTGAAGAAATTGAAGGAAATTTAGAATTTTTTAATAAAATCATTTTATCTAAAGAAACTTTTAATTTCAATAATACAACAATAGCAAATTTATCTTTTGTTTTAGGAGTTTCTAATAATAAAAATTATTCTGGAACAATTGGTTTAAGAAAAATTTCTAATTTGAAAGATAATATTACAATTATTGAAGAATTAAAGAAATCAAATGTTATAAAAAATAAAGTTTTTCAATTAAAATATAATAATAGAAGTGAAGAAAGTGGTATTTTAATTATTGGAAATGAAAATTATAATAAATCAGATAGTAATTTTACTTTTGAAAAAATTCCTACAATTTCATTAGAATTAACATGGGGTTTTACTTTATTAAAAATTACTTCTGGAGATGATGAAATTTCAAAAGAAGAAATAAATGCAAAATTAAACTTTGATAATGGATTAATCTTAGGTTCTAATTCATACAACAATTCAATATATCTTAAATTCTTCAAGGATAAATTAAATTCAAGTTTATGTGAAGCTATCATAATTAATAATTTACTTCATTATACTTGTAAAAAAGAACTAAATATAAAAGAATTTCCAATTTTAGTTTTTAATTCAAAAGAATCAAATTTACAATTTAATTTAACATATGAAGATTTATTTATTGAATTAAATGAAAAATATTTCTTCTTAATTAACTTTAAATATACTAATGAAAATGAATTAATAGAATTTTGGGATTTTGGAAGTCCATTTTTAAAAAAATATTCTTTTATTTGTGATAGAGATAATAATATTATTGGATTTTATAATAATAAAACAAATCAAAAAAATGATTTTCCTTATTTTATGATTATTATTATTATTTTTGGTGTTGTTATAATATCATTATTAGTTTATATACTTTATTATATTTTAAATAAAAAAGAAAAGAAAAAAGCACATGAATTAAGTGAAGATGTGACTAATGAAACATTAATTTAATATTCAAATTTGATTTTATTTAATAATAGAATATAAAGTAAATTTAAAAATTCAATTATTAATATGTAATGTTTTTGAAATTTTGTCACCCTTTTTTATATTATTTATATTTTTAATATTTATTAATTTTTATTTATTTATTTAAAATCTTGTAAAACTTAGGATTGTAATTTTCTGAAAATATAATGTTTTTAACTTCTTCTATTTCATTTTCATCCTCTTTTAATTCTATTATTTCCTCTTTTTTTTCTTTTTTAATAATTTTCTTCTTATTTATTTTTTTTGGATTTACAGATTTAATACAATAAGTATAATCATTGTTTTTATTTTTTTTCTTTAAAATTAATTTTTTATTATAATTCTTATTAGATAATACTATTGGATTTTCTTCTTTTTTATTTATTGTTTTAACAATAAATAATTTTTGATTTTTTAAATTGTTGTCTTTGAAAAATTTATATGTTTGATTCTCATAATTTAATTTAGAAAATTTAATTATTTCTTCAAGAGAAACTCTTTTTACTTTTTGAACTACTCTATCATATTTCACTTGATAAGGCTCATCATCATCATCAATTATTTTTTTTTCTTTATTTTTTTCTTCATTTAAAAAATTATTATTATAATTCTCCTCTTTTTCTATACTATAATTACTCATTTTCTTTTATATATAATTATAATTTTCAATCAAAAAAAATATCAAACCTAAAAAAAATAAGAAGAATCAATTGATTTAAAATTAAAAGAGAAGAATATATGTATTTATTAAATGAAAAAGAAATAAAAGAAATGAAAATATTATCAAATAATAAATGTAATGATATAAATAATTTAAAAAAAGAATTAAAACAAAAAGATAAAATTATTGAAAATTAAAAAAAAAGAAGTTGTAAATTCAATTATGAAAAAATTATAAAAATAATAATAAGAAAATGAGTGTTTCAGCTTCTAATTTTTTTAATAAGAATCCAATGAAAAAATCTTTTCATTTTTCTTAAAATAATACTATTAAAAATAAAGAATTAAATTCTATTGATAATAGATTCAATAGTATTGAAAGAAGTTTAAATAGTTCTTTATCGAGAACTAATAGAATATTTAATTCAATTGATTCAATTAAAAAAAGTAATTTTTAATTAATTCTAAAAATTATTATTATTGAAAAATTGAAATACGAAAAATTAGAAAAATATAAATTTAATTTGGAAAATTATAATCCCTTTAAAATTATTATTAAGATTAATAATTCAAATATTAAAATTGTCTTTATTAACACAAATGATAATATTATTTTTTAAAAATTAATTCTTACTTACTTTTTAAATTTGTAATGGTTATATATAACTAAAGATTTAAAAGAAAGATTATAAATTTATTCAAGATAAAAATTTGATTAAATAAAAAATAATTTTTGATATAATTAATATTAAAAATGAGGAAAATTACTTTCCTTATTTTCTCAATATATTCTTAAATTATTTAATATTAACAAAAACATCTTTGATTTCATAATTGAATAATACAAAATAATTTCTTAAGAAGAAATATAAATTTTAAATGTTAATTAAATTGAATATTAAAAAATAAGAAATTCTCAATTAATATCTTTTTTCATAAATTATTGTCCTATTGATATATAAAATAAATATTTAAAGAAGAATTCCTTTTAAAAAATTTTTTCAAATCATTCATTTAAATTTAAAAGTATAATATGGAAATACGTGTATTAACAGAATGACATTAAATTTTCTAAAAAACAATTAATAAATTCTATAAAGAATAATAATAACTCTCATTTATAAATAAGAGAGTTAATAAAATTTCTATTAAAGAAAATTATTGAATATTCCTTATTTAGTTTTTGATTCATTTTTATAAATAATTAAATTTTTGATATATTGTAAATTATTATTCAAAATTAAAATAAAAATAAAAAAAATCAATGTTTACAATTGAAATATCCAAAAACTTCCATCAAAAAATTTTTACGAGTTTCTTCATCTTCTTCACTAAGTTCATATTCTAAGATTTCTAATATCCGATCAGCAATTTTTTTAATTAATTCAGTGTTATCATCATTTCTTTTTTTTTCATCATTAGAATTAAAAGAATTAGAAGGTAATTTATTTGAACTACTGTTAAAACCTGATTCATTTGGATTACTTGCTTCACTACTCATTTTATTTGTCGTATCTTTTGTCGAATTTTGGGTGTTTTCTTGATGATTTAATTCTTCTTCTTCATTTGATTTTTCAATCAAATATACATAATATCCACCCTTTTCTTCATCTTTTTCGCATAGTTGTTTGATTAATTTTTCTTTACGCTCAACCGTTGGTATTAAACCATCTATTTCCTTTTTTATTTCTTCTGCATATTTTTTTGCTTTGGAACCATCCATTTTTTTGTCTAAACTATTTTTTTAAAGATAAAAAACAATTAATTATATAAAATTTTTGATTTGAACATTTATTTTTTAATAAATTTATATTGATGTTAATTTTAATTCACAAAAAAAAATTTAAATGAAAATAGGTTCTATTTAGATTATGATATAATTAAATAAATAAAATGAAATATAAAAAACGTATACTCTTGTCAATTTAATTTATAATAATTTAATTTTATTTTTTTTTTAAACTAATTTCTTTATGTTAGACTTTCTTTACACAAATTCATTGATTGCTTAATTTATTTTTTATTATCTTTTGATTTCGTGAGTTATTTAAAAATCAATAAATTAAATTCTTTAATTAAATTATTCATTAAGAACAACACTCATCTAATTTTTTTTATTTTTTTTAAATTAAAAACCATTGTTTAAAAATGTTGATAATTTTTTTTTTGTCATTTTTTAAAATAAAAATTTCATTATTTTTTCTTTTTTTTGAACAAATATATATTTATCATCTATTCAATCCTTAATTATTTTTTCTAAAATTATAATTTATAAAGAAGATTTGGTTTATCTATTTTAAAATAATTTTTTCTCTCAAAGAAAAAAAGCATTTTTTATTTAAGAAAATATTAAAATAATATTATTATTAAATATAATTAATATATTTATAAATAATGAATTTAAAACAAATTTAAATTTATTATTAAAAAAATTTAATTTTTTTAAATAATAAATGATTCCTTCATCTTCAAAAAGAAATATAAATGAAATTATAAATTTAAAAAAACAAAATCAATTAATATTAAACTCTTCAAATATTTCAAATAAATTTAGTGATATAATAAATAAAAATTCTTTTGTTCAATATAAATTAAAATCAAGAAATATAGAATATAAAATATATAAAAGTAGTAGTGTTGATAATTGTGAAAGTTCTATAAATAATAATAAATCAATTAATTTAAATAATTATTCAAACTTTAAAAAATTAAGATTAGAAATAAAAAAAGTTAATCCTTTAATAAAAAATAATGTTCAAAATTTAAGGGTTATTAAAAAAATTATTTCAAGAAATTTTAAAACTAAAAGTAATTATATTGAAGAAAATAGTATATCTAAAAAAACTAAAAAATTTAATAGTTCTTTTATTGAAAATGAATCTTTTTTAAGAAAATGTCTTGGTTTAAATAAAAAAGAATTATATTTAAGACAGTCACAAGAAAAAAATAAAAATATTCATTTAATTAATGTTTCAAATCACAATTTAAAAAGAAATGAAAATAAAATGAAATTTTATTTAAATAAATATAATAGAAATAATTCAAATTATTTTTATAATTTCATTAATTCAAAAGAAAAATTTTATAAATATAAAGTATGTAAAAATCTTTCAGTGAAAAGAAATAATTCAGTTATAATTTATAATAAAGATTATATGAATGAAACAATTATTGAAAATGGAATTGATTGTCCTGAAGAATCACATTTTTTAATTGTAAATATTATTCAAAAAACAAAGAATAAAAATATAGAAATTGAAAAAAAAATATAAATCTAAAAAAAAAGAGAAATAATATAATTAAATAAATATTAATATTATATTAAATATGAAAATCCAAAATAATATTTTTCCAAATGTTCTTTACAATATTTTAAATGATATATTTACAATAAAAATAAATGAACCCAAATAACAATTAAATAATGTTAAAAATGAAACATTTATTCATGATAAATGTTATTAAAATAATAAAATATAATTTATTTTTTTTTCACTTGTTTTCAGAAAAAATTTTTTTTTTCTATTATTTTTCATTAGGTTTTTTTATATTTTATTTCATTAAATTTTAGAATTTTTTTATGAAGATTATTATTTATTTATTTTATAAAATGTGAAAAATTTATTCTAATTTAAGGAATCAAGAATGAATGAATTAAATCTATAACTTAATAATAATTAAATAGATATTTGTAATATTTTATCTTTTAATATTATTCCTAATCAAAAAACTTAAAACTGATTTAAATATATATATTGTAAATCATCAATACAAATATTCAATATTAATTCTCTAAAAATAAATTTAAATGATTAAATTAATTATTTATAAGGGGAAGAAAAAAAAATATAGTAATATTAATCCTAAACGTATTCATTTAAATCATTTTTAAATTCAAAACATGAAGTTTTAATATTTCATATAATTCCAAAGAGTGATATAAAAGATGAACAACAATAAGAAATAATTTAAATAGAATTATTATATAATTATACACAAAAAAAATAAGAATAATATTAACATCCTTTTTTTTAAAATTAAATAAATTAACTCAATACAATTTATTTTTATTTAGCTAGAAAAATTAATCATGAGAAATATAATCATAATTATCATCAATTAATTCATTGGCTCTTTTTCTTCTATTTTTCTTAATCATATTAAAATAAATATAATAAATTAATCCAAAAATAATAATAATAGCAATAATAAGGAAAAAACCAGTAGTAAAGAAAGTGCTAAATAATTTAGAGAAAAAACCTTCTTTTTTATATTTAGTATATAATCCAAAACTTTTAGCATCAGAATCAAAAGTTAAAGAATATTTTTTAAAAAAAGGTTTTCCAAAATACCAATCTTCAGATTCATATTTACTAACAACAATTTGAAAATAATATTTTCCATCATATTTAATAAATAAATCTTCATAAGTGAAATTAAAAGTATAATTTAATTCTTTATTTTCAAATTTTAATATTTTTAATTGTTTGATGTCAACGTCACTATCACAATAATAAAAATAAAATTCACTTTGACTTTGAATTTGAAATAAATCTTTATGACATTTTTGTCCTTGTTGATTGAAAAAAACATTTTCATATTCTCGGAAAATATTTAACCCAGCAACAATATAATTATATTCAATTCTAAATTCAGCTAATTTAGAATTAGATTTACTTATTTCTTTCCCATCAATAGTAATATTATTAAATTCATATCCCCAAATAATTTCTCCTTCTGTAATTTTAGCTTTACAAGAAATAAAATCATCTTCTAAATAATTTTCATTTATTTCATGTTGTTTAAGTCCTATTATTAAATCTCCTTTTTCATTTGAGTCATAATAATTAAAAGAAAAAACTTTTTTGGATATTAATTTATTTTCTTTTAATAAATTTATTAAACTTACATTTTGAATTTTTGCTGAGTTTATATTATGTAATTTAAATCCTAGACTTCCTCCTTGATAAACTTTCATTTTTTCATTTAAAGTTTTTGCTAATACGAAATCTAAATTATTTTCAATATTATCAAAATATATTTTATCATTTGATAAAGTTCCATTCATAAAATCTTCTCCTCCATAAGCATAAAAATCTAAATTTGATTTATATGTATTTGATTTTGATTGATGGAAAATATCTTTATTTAAATCTGATCTTAAATTTTCTCCTAATATATAAAAAGGATAACTTTGAAGTTTTATTGATACTGGAATTTTTTCTGATTTACTTCCTACTTTTATATATGTATATATGTCATTATAGAAATTTTCTTTTATTAAAGTTTTTGGATCTTTTGATAAATAATGATTTATTGTGTAAAATGGAAGTTTTATATATTTTTCTTTTATGGATTTTGATAACGTTATTAAAAGAAATATTATTTGGAACATTATTTATGGAGAAAAATCAGGAAAAATATTAATTTTTATTATTTTTAATATTTATTTATTTATTAAATTTATTTTTATTTATTTTTAATTTATTAATTTAATCATTTTCATTAAATCCTATTTTTGATATTATTTCTTCTGGTATTACATCAATCATTTTTTGAGTTTGAACTATACTATCTTGTAAAGAAAAAAGAAAAGGAATCCAGAAAATAATATATAAAACAGGAATTAATATATCATGTATAACTAAGAAAATCAAATTTAAATTTATCTGATTATTTAAATAATTAATAATAAAATCATATAATTTCTTTTTCCAATAATTTAAATAAACTTTTAAAAACTTCCCAATTAAAATAGTTAAAGCTTGATAAGGATAAGTATTTAAAATTAAGATATAGCTATTTAAATCAGTAATATTTTTATAAATAATATCATTGTCTAAAGCAATTTTTAAATTTTCTCTAAATTCAGCAATCATAATATTTCCACCGAAATTAGAAATAGCATTTAATTCAGTATCACAATCATCAATTTGTTCTTTAATTTGAGAATTTTGACAAATATCACCAAATTTAAGTAAATTTAAAGTTTTAATTAATTCATTACTAAATATACTATAACTATCTGAATCTGCTTCTGATATTTCAATATGTAATTTTGAATATTGTTCAAATGTTGTATTTAATATATCTAAACTTTTTTCTTTGAAAACTAATATATCATGTTGAATAAATTTTTCTAATATTATATTTAACATTATTGTCGCATTTACATAATCATATGAATTATAATAAAAATCAGTATTTAAGATTTTTATATTTAATGTTATTACTGTGTTTGTTATTAATGATATTGAATAATATCCCACAAAAAATATTATAGTTAATATTGCATTTCTTAAATATATATTTCCTTTATTACTTGATTCTGTGTCTGAAATTGTTGTATAATTTATTTTTTGATTTTCTTTTAAATTAGTTTTTTCAGAATCATTATTTATTGAATTTAAACTTGATTCTTCTGATTTTAAAGAATTATTCCCATTTATATTTTGTAATTCTTCCATTCCTGAATTTTCTAATTTTTGTAAAAAATTTTTCACTCTTTCTGATAAATTCCTTAAATAAATTTTAGGTATATGATAAAAACTTTTTAAAACTTTAGTTCTTTCAATTTCAATAAAAGCAATTAATTTATATAGAAAAATAATACAAACAATATCAATGACTAACATAAAAAAGCAAGAAACACAATCAAAAGTAATTTCATTTGTTACAATATTTTGACTAATTTGATAAAAGTTATTAATATTATTAATACTAACCATTAAAAAGTCATTTAAATTATTATATAAATATTCATATATAAAATTATTATCATAACTAAATTCTGAAGAATTTAAAGGAATAATAGAAGTTAATAAATTAGTTTGCATTCTAAAAGAATAAAGATAAGTATAATTAATAGAATCAGGAATATTTTCTCCTGTAAAAGTACTCATAAAAGGAACATTTTTTTCTTGAAAAAGTTTTTTTTGAGAACCTAACAATTTTTTACTTTTAATAGTAATATTATCATGTATTTCTCCTAAATAAGTTATATATTGATTTATTTCATATAAACTTTCTTTAATAAATTCACTTTGAGTTCCTTGATAACAAGTATAATTTTCATTTAAGGAAAAAATAATTCTTCTTATTATTCTTTGACTATTATGAAAATATTGAATTGAATCAAAGAAAATTGATAAAACTTCAAAATGAATAATTTTCCTATTTAAGAAAGTTTCATCGAAATAATAATTTAATATTGAACATGTTAAAAAAATAATTAAAGCTAAAATTGATATATATGTTAAAAATTTAACTACTGTAAAAACATGATTTTTTTGTCCTACTGAAGGAATATTTACTGTTTTTTCTATTGAAGAACTGTCATTTAATGAAATTGAATCTTTTATTGTTAAAGAATTTTTTTTATCTCTTACAACTTCAGTTACTTTTGGAATATAATTATCAACATTTTGAACTTCATTTTTTCCTATTTTAATAATGAAAAATTTTTTAACAATTTTACCATAATTTTTTAAACTTTCTAATTTTTTTTTAAATTCTTCAGAAGTTAAATTTTCTAAATTTTGTTTATTTCTTAAATAAAATTCACTATCATTTTGATCTGTTCTTGTTAAAGGTAAAACATCATCTTTTATTTCATCCGAATAATATTCATCGTCAAAACTTCCATTGCTTAAATCTTTAGAATAATCATTAAATTGAAATGAACTTGAATAACTTTCTTCAATATAATTATTTTTAAACAAATTTAAACTAACTGGTTTTTCATTATTAGAAAATTCATATAATTTTTCAACTTTATTATTTTCATTTATTTCTTCTTCTTCATCTTCAATATCAATTTGTTTTTTCATTAAATTAAATTTAGGATAAATAAAAGTAGGTTTAATATTGATATTTCTATTTAATATATTATTAGTTTTTTTTACTTTTTCAAGAGGCATATATTCTAATTTAATAATAAATAATTTTCCTTCATCACTTTGATAAAATTCTAAAATTCCAATTTCTGCTTTACAACCTATTTTTTCATTTAAAGAAGAAAATTGCTTTTGAGAATGAATAGAAGGTAAATCGTCCCAAATTTCATCTTCATTTTCTTCATTTTCTTTTTTTGGATTTTCATTTTGTTCTTCTCCTATATCAAATTCAAATTCAGGAAATATATTATAAAAATTTCCTAAGTCATCTGGTATTTTTCTTTTTAATATATTTGCTAATTCTATTGCTTCTTCTGTTATATATTTCATTTTAAAATCTTGATCTACTACGAAATAACTTTTTTTTATAAATTTTTTTAAATTTTCTCTTTTTTCTATATCATAATTAAATATACATACAAAACATTTTTTTGAAAAATATTTCCCATTATATTTTTTAAAATGAATATAAACTGCTTTTGGCTTATTTGATTTATGTCTTACAAATAATAAATATTTCTTAGGATGAATTGTACTATCATTATTCTTATCTAATTCAATTTGAACATAATGTAAAAATATTTTATTATAACATTCAACAAATAAATTTTTAATATTTTCATTTTGCATAATTTCTTTTTCAGTATAACCTAAAAATTTAGTTGTTGTTTTACTACATTTAATAATTTTTCCAAAATCATCATCTTCATTAGAACAAATAATAAAAGCATTTCCTTCTTTAGAAAGTAAAATATATTCTTCATCTATTTCAAAATTTAAATAACCAATTGAATTAGGTTTTTTATCGCTTTTTTCATAAAAAATAGCTAATAATTCATTTCCTCTATCAACATCATTTAAAACATTTTTAACATATTCACCATACATTTTAAAAGCTTTTGGATCATTTGGTTTTATATCACACATATTTTTCCAATGAATTTCAATATTTTTATTTGATGAATTTATATCCATTGCTAATTCATTTAATACTGATAAATCTTGTCCTGTTCCATTTATTATTTTTTCCCAGAAATTTATATATAATTCAGCACTTTTTTTAATATTATATAAACATAATCTAAAATGAGAATCATATGCAATTGATGTTACTACATCTAATTCTTCATTTTCTTGAATTTGCTTTTCATTATGTAAGAAATTTTGATTGTTTAATAATTTCTCATTTTCTTCTAATATCATTTTTTTATATCTATATATTATAAAGGCTTCATCAAAAAAAGCATTATATTTCTCAGCAAAATTTAATTGTTGATATGCTAAAGCTTTATCTTCTTTCCATTCTGATAAAAACATTGCAAATGCTACTCTTAAAGAAGTTGAATTTGGAAATTTTGAAACTCCTTTTTCATAATTATTTTCTATATATTGATATAAATATTTTTTCACTATTTCATTATTACTTGAATTTCTTTCTTTTAATTGACATAAAGAACAATTAGCATCTTGACATGAATGATTATATATATAACCTTGTAAGATCATATTTTCTCTATCTCTTTGATTACTATGTTCACTTATTGTTAAAAGATATCTTAAATGTCTTTGTAATTCAGATGAACTTTTACATAAATTTATGTCTTTTGATAACACTCTTGAAACATCATAACTTTTTCTATAAATAAAAACTCCTACAAATGGAATTCCAAAGCCCCAAATATAAAATCCAGTTTTAAAATGATATTTTTCAAATATTTTACATATTAATAACATTGTTGTTGTCCATAAATATGTTCCATTATATAATATTAATAATTGTTGTTGTTTAAAATCAAAATAAGGTCTATCAAAATATAATTTACTAAATTGAAAAGCAGAACAAGAAAAATGAATAGTAACTAATAACCATTGATAATTTTTATTAACGAAAAAAGAACTAACAACAGTAGATAATATTTTAGAACAAATATTTACAAAATCCGCTCTTGAATTTTCCTTAGCTCCTTCGCCTCCTGTTTTTTCTGAATTTTCAAATAATGTTAAAGCAACAAAAAAACATATTGTTGTAAAACATATTGTTATTATCATTCCTATTACTAAATGAATAAAATATGTTGTATTATAACATTTAACATGCTTTGTTGTTGTTAATATATATTCTTTTGATTCATCATCTTTCTCACATATTAATATTGATAAATTTAATTCTAATAAAGGATTAAATAACCCTGTTAAAAAAATTTTAGTTACATTTTTTAATACATACAAAGGCCAAGTTACAGTAAAGTATTTTCTATTAAATGAATATGAAACATAACCAATATCAAGTAAAACTAAAGTTATTGAAAACATACTTAAATAATAAACAGTTAAATATAAAAAAGCAGGAGAACCTTCAAGAAAATTAACTATAGATAATTTATCAAAAATAATATTCATTTTATCAATTATTGTATCATTATTCCATACATCTTTTAATTTCTCATGAAAGGGAAATGCTAAAAATTCAAGAAATTCTATAAATTCTAATATTGTGTCTAAAAAACCTCCTTCTCCTTCACTTTGATCATTTAATAATACATATATTATTCCAAAAACTGATTCTTTCACTTTGTTTACAAATGAATCATTTTTATATGCATAGTAATCCTTCCTAAGTTTTATAAAGTTACCTTGATCCATTGTTATTTAAATTTTTCATTTTTTTAAAAATAAATTAATTTTCTAAATTTTTACTTTTATTTAAAAATTAAATATAAATTTTATTTAAAAATATCTTGGAAAAATTAATAAAAAATTATAATATCAAAGTAAAAAACTTAAAAAAAATCAGAAAAAATATCTCTTAAAAAAATAAAAAAATAAAAAATCCAAAAATAAAAAATAAAAATCATATAAAAAACCAAAAAAATGGAATCACCATTAGTAGATAAAAAAGAAGACGAGAAAATAGAGCATGTAGAATTATCTCGTTTAATGCGTTTATTAATATTTGTAACATTTGTGGCATTATCAATTGTAATGTCAGGAGATAACGGAGTATTATCATCATCATCAAAGATGATAAAGAAAGATTTAGGATTATCAGATTCTGAATATGGACTTTTTGGTTCAATACCTTCAACAGGAAGAATAATAGGATCTTTAGTATTTATGGGTCTCTTAGCAACTGATAATAGGAAATTACTTACTGTATGTTGTTTAGCCGTTAATGCTTCAATGTTCTTTGTTTATTTAATTACAAAAAATAAATTTATTCTTTTTGGTGTTAGATTCACCATTGGAACTGTTAGAATTTACCCTCATATTTATATTCCAGTATGGGTTGATCAATTTGGTGTTAAACCTCTTAAAACTCTCATGATGACTGTTATTAATATTACCAGTCCTTTAGGACAAGTTGTTGGTTATGCTATTGGTACTTTCAATGTTCCTGAAAAATGGCCTTATAGCTTCGCTCTTGTTGGTTGTTTAATTTGGGGAATTGGTTCTGTCATTATTATCTCACCCAGTAAATATTTCTCTGCTAGATATAGCTGGGTTGGATATCAAGATAATGATAAATTAGTCTCTGCTCCTAATGAAAGAACTGGTAATTCTATTTTTGCTTCAGGAGAAATTAAAGTTAAACAAAAAGCTAAAGGTGGTTCTATGTTGGAAATTTTAAAAAAAGGAGCTTTTATTTTTTCTAGTTATACAAGAGCTAATTTATTATTTATTTTCCAAGTAATTCATCTTTTCATAACAGATTATGTAACAAATGGATTAAAAATTCAAGATAAGAAAGAGATTCTCAAATATTATGGTCCAGCATCAGTTTTAGGGCCAACATTAGGAGGAAGTTTTGGAGGTTTTGTATCAACATCAGTAGGAGGATATGAGAATAAGAAGAGTGTATGGGTATGTATAGTATTTGGTTCATTAACTCTCTTAATGACATTCCCATTAGCATTTGCAACATCAATGAAAATAGTAGGAGCATGTCTCTTTGGTTTCTTCTTCTGTGCAAGTGCAGTATTACCAACTATAGTAGGATACATTATTTCTTCTATTCCAAAGGCACATAAAGGAGCAGGAAGTTCACTTAATTTACTTATTAGTACTCTTGCTGGTAATTTACCTGGTCCTATCATTTATGGATTCATTAATGATAGAATGAAAGCTACTAATCCTACTTTTGCTTGGAAATGCACTATTTTCTATTTCTTCCTTGGATACTTAAGCTTATTATGTTCTTGCTACACTAGATATAGAGATTTAGTCGCGAAGGAACAAGAAGAAAAAAACCCTGATGTTGAATTATCTCAAAATAAAGCTTAAGAGTATTGTGTTTTTTTAAGTATCTTAAATCACATTTCTCTTTAGGGTTTTTTTATTAAATTTTAATTCAAGTTTTAAAGTTATTTAAGGATTTTTTTGTTTTAATTTTTTTCTATTTTAATTTAAATGTTATTTTTTAGTTTCTTTTAATTCAAAATAATATTATTAGTTATTGAATTATTATTTTTAAAAATAATTTTTTAAATTACTTACTTTATTTTTCTTTTTCCATCCAAATTTATTTTTTTTGTTTATGAATCTATTAATGAAAGCATCTTTTCAATTATCATCTAATAATATTAAATAAAAATATATTAGGATTTTTTTGTTGAAAAAATAGCCATTATTATTACTCATTTTGTTTATTATTTTGTTTATTATTTTTGAAAATAAATTTTGTCTATTGCTTCTTTTGTTTCAAGATGAATAAATTTCATATATTTTTTATTATGATTTTTTAATTTTTATTATTATTACATTTTCCTTTTTTTATAAAAAATTAAAGGAAAATTATTTTTCCTTTTTTATAAAAAATTAAAGGAAAATTATTTTTTCCTTTTTTTTATCTTTTTTTTTTGAAAAAAATATATTTTTATTAATTCTTTGTTTTTATTTATTTTTTTAACTTTTTCACCATGAATGAAAAATGAAGAAGTATTTTCAACAAAAGATAATTTTTTAGAAGGAATTGAAATTAAGAATTTAAATCAAGAAGATAAAAACAATTCCTCTTTCCTTTTTTAATTGTGTTTATGCTAATGAAAAAAAGATTTTCGAAAATTAATTAATGATAATCTTTCTAAAAAATATCTTTTATATTCTTCTAAACAAGATTTAAATATTATTAATGAACATATTCAATTTAATAATACTAATTTTACTAAAAAGAATTCAATTGATTATTTAAAAAATTTAAAAGATGAAATTATTAAAAGTTCGAATATATGAAAAAAAAGTCAATTTGTTTTAAAAGAAATTTTACTGAATAACAATATTCTTTCAAAGAAAAAATAAATTATGAAAAAGAAAAAGATAATAAATCAGATTTCCTTAATGATATTATTTTAAAAGATTATAAAAGATAAATTAAATGGGACGATATTAGTTATGAAGAAGAAAATTTTAATATTTTAGATACTTCAAATTAATACTTATGAAAATATTAAAAAAGTTTTAATTAAAATTATGAAAAAATAAATTTATCTTTTTCTTATAATGAAATTAATTAAAGTACTTCAATAATGATTATTATAATTTAATTTAATCTAAAAATTATTTTTATTTTTCAAATAACAGTGTTGTAGTTTCATATATTAATGTAATATAATTTAATTCAAAATATATTTCTTTTAAATTTAGAAATATTGATTTTTCTTCTTTTACTTCTTGTCTTTTTGTTAACCAATGAATTGATTCGAAATTTTTTTCTATTTGGAATATTTTTATTAAATATACTAATCCAAATATAAAACCATCATCACAAAAAAAACCTTTTTCTCCTTCTCTTAATATTTTTCTAGATAAATTTTGTTTTGATAATATAATTTGTTTTATATGATATAAAGTTATTGATGGAATAATAAAGCTAAAATATTTTAAATCATTTAAAAATTTATCAAATACTCCTTCAAAGGATTTAACCATTAGCAATAAGAAATTTTTATTTGTTATTTCTTTAATTGTGGAAACTATATTATTATATAAAATATTATTTGGATAAAAAGTTTTTTGAATTTGTTCATTTTCACTTTTAATTAAATTTAAATTATTCAATTTTGAAGAGTCATTATAAATAAATAATATTTCACTGTATTTCATTAAAGCAGTTTTAATCATTCTAATTAAAGAAATAATATTTCCAATGTATTTTATTTCTGAATATAATTCACTTATTATATTTTCATTTTCAGATAATATTTGACTACTTTTTTCTATACTAAAATAATTTTCTCCTTTATTAATTCTATTAATCCAATTTTTTTCTTCTGAAATTAAAAGAAATTTAATATAATCATCAACTGCAATTTCTAAAATATTTTTTAAATGAAGTGAAATGATTTGATATAATTTATTTATTATACTATTTATTATTCCTATTCCATGAGTATTCAAAGAGTAAATTATATTTTCTTCTTTTATTATATTTGAATTTGAAATATGATTATTATTCATATCTTCTATAAAAATATTTTCATTAAAGTTATAATGGTATGAATTTATAAATGAATAAATATTTTCTACAATATAAATTAAATCTATTTGTTGTTCTATATGTTTTATTGGTAAAAAAGTTTCTATTTTATTTAAGTGAATATTAAACTTAATATCAAGTAATAATTTCATTTGTTGATAAATTTTCCAATCATTAACATTTATAGCATTCATTTCATAAAATAATTTATTTAAGTAATTAGTAACATATTCTTTAACATTTATATATTCATTTTGGAAAATTTCAAATTTTGGTATTGATAAAAATCTATTTAAACTTTCTAAAAGGAGATTGTCTTTGTCAGTTTTTTCAGAAATTATATTAAGATTAATTTCATTAATTAATATTCTAATGTTTATTTCTATATTCTGTGAAAGAGGCTTTAAATAATTTTCTTCTATACAATTTATAATATATTTTTTATAAGAATTATATAATTCAATATATTGATTATTTATTATATAATGTCTATTATATAAAAGCATATTTGCACTATTTCCTATACTTTTACAAATTAAAATAAAATCGAATTTTTTTTTTATTTTCTTTAAAATATATTTAAATAAAACAGGAATAATTGATTTATACCAATAAATAAAATTATTAGAAGAATATTGATAAATTAAATTAGAAAAATTTAAAAAAATTTCAATTTTTTCAAAAGAATCAATAATATCAATATGAATGGAATTATAATAGTATGAAATATAAAACTTACAAACATCATAACTTTGAAGTAAAATTTGGAATTTCATATAATTCATTTCTCCATCTTTTAAAATTGTTTTTATTATTGATGTACAACCTAAAAAATCTTGAATATATTTTTCATAATTATATGGTAGTAATTTTTTTTCAATATCTTCAAAATGAAGATATAATGAAGATAAAAGTAATTTTTCTAAATTATTTTTTAAATTGATTATTTTATTCTTTTTCTCTATGAAAATATTTTTTATCATTGTTATTAATTCTAAATACGTTAAAATTATAGGAATTAATTTTTCATTTATTTCCTTATTTAAATAAGAACTTTCAGTAAAAAATTTAATTAATTCATTTTTAATAGTTTTTAAATAATTTAATCCTTTAAAAAGAAGAGAAATAATTTGATTTAAATATTTAAAATATTCTTTTGTGTTTTCATTTCCTGAAAAATTTAAATCAAAAATATCAGATTGAAGAATTTCAATCCATTCTAAAATATTATTTTTATTTTCTGAACAATTAGATTTAAAACTTTCTAAAAATTGATTATATAAATATTGAGATGTTTGATTAATATTTTGTGGTTTTTTATAATAATCTATATTTGAATTATCATAATTATTTTCATACCTTAATTTTTTCATAAAATCTTCTATTATAAAATTTACTCCGGTTGAAAAAAGAGGAATTAAAAAAATCTTTTCTTGAATTTTATAAAGAGATAAATATACATTTTCATAATATTTTTTTCTAATATTTAATTCTTTTAAAAAAGGAAGAAAAGAATATAATTCAATTAAATTGTTTTCATTTAATTCTTTTTCATTTTCTATTTGTTTAATATTATAATTCATAAATTCATAAACATAATCTTTAAAAACTTCATTTTCTTCAATTTTACAATTTTCTAATAATTCTTTTATAAAATTTTGTAATAAATTTCCACTAATAATAGTAGATAAATATTCTTTTAATAAATTTATACATTTAGAATACTTTTTATAATCTTCACTTTGGAAATTATAATTATTTTGATTTTTAGAAAGATTAATAATATATCTTTTATAATGATCACTTAAAAATTCATTTTTTTCAATAATAATATCAATCAAATTTAAAAAAGAGAAAATTTTACATAAATAAATTAAAGGTTTATATAAATAAATACCACAATTTTTTTTAAAAGATTCTAAATAATATTCAGATTTACAATGATATAAAATAAGTAATTGCTCTAAAATATTTTTAGATAAATAAAATAATTTAAAAATCTTATTTTGTAAAAAATCAAAAATTGGAAGCATATTACTAATAAAAACATCAGATTCTCCTTCTTCAAATTTCATTGAATTTCTTGTTGAGTTTAATTCACCATATAATAATAATGAATATAATACTTTATTATCATCTATTATTCTGTCTATTTGATAATATAAAATACAAAATGTTTGAATTAATTTATTTATAAATTCGTTTTCTGATTTTGTTAAATAAAATAATTTTTTTAATTCTATTTTTTTATTTTGAACATTATCTTTTATTAATATTGGAGGTGATGAAAAAGAATTGTTTGTATTATATAATATATTTGTTTCAAATTCTCCTTTTTCAGATAAATCTGTGAAAAAATTATTTATTACTTCAATTAAGGAATTTTCATTATTTTTATTTATCAAAAAATTATCATTTTCATTCATTTAAATTTTTAATTAATTAATTTTAAAAAATTAATTGTTTTATAATTTAAGAAATGCAGAATATACATTTATAATTTATTTTAAGTTTAATTTTTGAAAATTAGTAAAGAAAAAGTTAAAATTTGTTTAAATTTTAATATTATTAAGACAAAACATTTATAAAAAATTAAAAATACAATTATTTGAAAATAAGGAAAAATAAAAAAAAAATTTTTTCAAAGATAAAGTAATAAAAATTACTTTTCATTGAAGGAAAAATGACTAAAAGAAAATTTTTAAAACTATTATTTGAAATTCTGATGAAGAATATGAGAAAATTCAATTAAAGAAAAATAAATAAAAAAAAATTATCTTTTATGAAAATATATGAATAAAGTTCTAGAAAAAGTTGAAATTAGAACAATAAAATAATAAATTTGAAAAAGAAGAAAAATATAAAAAAGAAAGAGAAAAATTTGATTAAATTCATTACTAATTTTATTACTCAATTAAACTAATTAAATAGAATAAAATTAAAGATATAAATTATAATAATTTCTTATTTGAATTAAATGAAAATTTACAAATCAAGAAAAAAAAATAAAAATAATTATAACAAAGATAAAATTGATATAAATGGTTATAAAAACCCAAAAAGAACAAATAACCAATTTAAATACGATTATTTAAACCAAAAACTGAAAATCCTGATAATGAAAAAATAAATAATTACCCAATTAAAATAAATAAAAAACTCCATAAAAAAAATCCAAAAAAAAATTATAATAAAATATTACAAAACCTAAAAAAAAAAATTAAAAAAAAAAAATACTATAAATACAAAAAAATTCCAAAAAAGTCCTATAATAAAAAAATGGAAGGTAAATGTAATAACCCAGATTGTAAATGTGACCCATGTACCTGTGGTGAGAATTGTCCATGTGGTAAGAACGGTAATCCTCCAACATGTGGTTGCGACAAGGGAGGAGAACCAGGAGCATGTATGCGTAAATGTCCATGTCCTATGGGTATGATGGGTAAGCCTCCCTGTTTCCCAATGGCACGTATAGGAGAACCAGCACCATGTTTCGAGGCTCAAGCATATGCAGATGGTGATTTTAAAACAATAAAATTAAGTGACTATAAAGGAAAATGGGTTGTTTTATTTTTCTATCCAATGGACTTTACTTTCGTCTGTCCTACTGATATTTGTGCTTTCAGTGATGCTTCTGAAAACTTTGCTAAAATTAATACTGTTGTTCTTGGTTGTTCCACTGATTCCAAATATGTTCATAGAGAATTTGCTTTACGTGATAGGAAACAAGGTGGTGTTGCTCCTTTGAAAATTCCATTAATTTCTGATCCTACTCATTTTATTACTAAAGCTTATGGATGTATGATACAAAAAGGAGAAGATAAAGGTTTTGCTTATAGAGGAACTTTCATTATTGATCCTAATGGTATCTTAAGACAATTAAGTATTAATGATACACAAGTTGGAAGAAGTGTCGATGAAGCTATGAGACTTGTTCAAGCTTTCCAATTTGCTGAAGAACATGGAGAAGTTTGTCCTGCTAATTGGAAAGCTGGAAGAAAGGGAATGAAACCTAAAGCTGGTGATCCTGATTTAAAAAAATATTTCGAAGATGAATTAGGTAAAGGGAAATAAAGTTATTTAATTTATTTTTTATTATTTGGGAAAAATTGAATTATTTTTAATTCTTTTTTTTATTTCCATTTTTTATTTTTTTTAGAACTCTTTTTACAATTAATTTTTTTGATTTAATTTTTTTTTTTGTATTATTTTTATATTAATATTATTAAGTTTAAAGAATTATTTAATTAAATATTTACAAAAGAGAATGTTCATTCATTTATTATCATGTTTTTGGCATTTATTTTTATTCATAAATAATAATGATTATTTGAAAATAGGTTTATATATTTATTAAGAACTTAATCAAAAATAATTTTTTCATAGTGATTATTCATTCTATGATAAAATTCATTTACAAATAATGAAAGGAATTTTTTAATATTAAATTCTTGATTTATAATTTCATCAATTATATCATTGGCTAATTCTTCTATTTTTTTTTCTTTTTCAATATCATTATTTTTTTCAAAATTTGTATTACAAAAATCATCTAAATTATTATTAAAATCAGATATGAATGTATTAAAATTTGTTTCAAACTGAGTTGGTTCATTATCATTATAATAAAAATATTTTTCATTATTATAAAATAAGTTTTCATTGTTATTTTCTATTTCTTTTGATTTATGAATTTCTATTAATTCTTTTTCAATATCTAATTCTTTATCATATTTTAATGAATCAATTGAGGATAATCTATTTTCTAATAAAGTGAAATTTATATTGTTGCTTAACAATAATGAATAATCTTCAAATAATTTATTAACATATCTTTTTTCTTTTTCATACATTATTATTTATTTATACTTTTATAAAAAAGTGATTAAATACATAAAAGCAAAAAGGTAATTAATTAATAACTATATAACTATTTTTTGAATTGTATCAATCAATGAAAATGTTTATAATTTAAATTGTAAAAATTCTTTTATTAATGAAAAATAGTGAAAAAAAAGCATATTAGAAAATTTCTTTTAATCTAAAATAGTTTTCAAAAAATTAATTGAGTTTTATTAAAATTTATTTAGGTTTCTTTATAAAGGGAAAAATTGTTTCCTTTATTTTGTTGGTCTAATCTTTAATTTGTATAATCTATTTTTAATAAAAAAGGAAAAAATTTACAACAAAAAGATTTTTTGAAAAATCAATTAATGAAATAGTGAATTTTTTTTTATTTATTTACCTATTTTGTCTTTTGTTCATCTTACTTTATGATTTTTAATATCATAAAAATCTCCTTTTTTACCTATTTTTTTTTTAATTATACATATGATTATTTCAATGGAAATTAGAATTATATATATCTTTGAAAAGAGGTATATGAAAATATTTTTTATTTTTAGGTGAGCTAATAAAAATGTTTATTTATTAGAAATTTATTTGATATTGAACTTTTTTATATATTTTTATTTTTTTTCCTGTGTTTTCAAATTTTAAATTTTTCAAAAAAGATTATTATTGGATTTTTTTATATAATGATTTACTCTATTATTTGTGAAAAAAATGGGATTTTTTTATATGAAAATTATTATTCATTAAATTGAATTTAATTCTCTAGTAATATCTGATCATCTATTACTTTATATTTGAATTCTCTTATAAAAAAGGTAATCAAATTAACATTTTTATTTAAAATAATAAAAACAAACTATTTCATTATGAATAATATATATTATACTTTCTTTATTTACTTCTATTTCTTAATTTTATATAAATCTATGAAAATGTCATTATCTTTATTTTTGGAATTAATAAAACAATTTATGAACTTAATTTAATTTTAAGAATTAAATCAAATCATTTTTTATTCATTATTATCATAATTTATTGACTGATTTTCTTTCATTTTTTTTCATGTTTGTTTTCATTGAAATTAATATTATTATAATTATTTGAATAAAACTAAATTAAATCAATAAATAATTACTTAAATAAAACATACATTAAAAAATGTCAAATTCATTCCCGAATAATCAAAATGATCAAAATAATTCATTATTATCTGAATCAGATGAAAATAAATATTTACAAAGTCAATATCACTCAATAGAATCATCTTCAGATGATTTGGGTAAATAATAAAATTAATAATTATAGTACAAAATCAAAATGAACAAACAAACAGTGAAATATTTAGAATAAATCCCAATCATAATTTTTTTTCAAATGCTCAAATAAGAAATGATTATATTCAATATCCAAATTTAAGATTTCCTTTTGCTCAAATGTTAGAACAGAATAATTATAATAATTATAATTATAATATTAATATTAATAGTGATTCAAATATAGGAGATGATGATAGTGAAGAAAATATTTATAATAATAATTATGATAGATATTATTATCCTATTCAAATTGGTGCTAATATTGATGAAATTACACATAATATAGGAGAATTTATAAATAATGAAAAGTAAAAAAATAAATTTTATTTTTATTATTTCATAGACAAAAAATAAAAGAAGAAAAAGAGAAATTACTTCAATCTAAAAGAACATTTAAGAAATTTCAAAAAGAATTTTCAAAACAATATAAAAACAAAAAGGAAGAGACAAGGAAAATATTAAAATTAAAAAATGAAAAATTAAAAGAAACAGATATAATAGAATTAAATATAGGAGGAACAATAGAAATAATAACAACAAGAGGAACATTATTAAAATATCCGAATTCAGTATTATCATTATGTTTTAATGGAACAATAAAACTTCCAAAAAAAAATGGAAAATATTTTATAGATAGAAATGGTAAAAGTTTTATATTAATGTTACATTATTTAAGAAATTCAACACTTCCAATATTTAATAATATAAATGAAGAAAGAGAATTTTTTTCAGAATTAAATTTTTGGAAAATTCCTTTAATAAGAAAAAAAATTCAATTTGAATTTGATCCAAAATGGTGTTGTAGTATATTTACATTAGATAAATCTAATACATTATTAAAGAAAAATTCAATAAATAATGGAGTAGTATTTATTAAACAAGTATTAAATTCATATAATCCATATTTAGAATTTAAAGTAACAATAACAGTTCCTTGTAAAAATAAATCAAATTTATTTTTAGGATTAGTTGATAAAAGTAAATATATTAAATCTTTTTTATTAAGTACTTTATGGAAAGATTCTCCTTCTGTGTTTTATTGGGATGTTTGGAATGGAAAATTAGTTAAAACAGATGATAATGGAAATCCTATTAATATTAATAATAAATATGGATGTAATTTTGAAGATTATGAAACTAAATTCGCTTTTCAATATAATCAAGAAAATAGATCTCTTGGTTTCTTTAAAAATGATATTTTTTTAGGAAATGCTTTTTATAATGTTCAACCTGGGTTAACTCCAGTTTTTGAAATTTGGTTTGAAACTGGAACTGTTAAAATTAGTGGAAATTGTGAGTTTCAAGAAAAGATTTTTCTTTAATTATTTTATTTTTTTTTTCTTTTCCTTTTTTTTTGCCTTTTTTACAATCGACATTTATTCTTTAATTTTTAATGGTTTCTTGGTTCTTTTATTATATTTTATTTAGAAATTTAATTAAGGATTTATAGTTTTATTATAGTTTTTTTTTTATTTCTTTTTATTTTTTTTATTAAATTTTTTATGGGGAATAAGGGAATTCTTTCTTATAAAAAAATTTGTAATTAAAGAAGAATATATAAAAGGTAGACAATAAAATCATTCGAAATTTTGAAATCTCTTTAATATATTATTCTATCATATATATATATTAAACATATAAATTATTTTAAAAATAAAAAA